>OGTF01000003.1_pt1 | contig 293071 bp, 255 predicted proteins | sample 1574471 | NCBI WGS metagenome assembly OGTF01 (sample SAMN03295837, study PRJEB24534) | human gut metagenome | isolation source: fecal sample 5 from infant 5 | host: Homo sapiens | place: USA: Pittsburgh, PA | collected 2014-07 | reverse complement strand
ACACAACCCGCTACGGGGGAGACTTACCCGAAATCTGATTTATTCAACAAAGCCGCTTAAAACTAAACTGCCCCGGCTGCAGTCATTTGGTTGCTGTGGGCTCTGTACTGTGTCTAATAGTGAAAGAATCTTACGTTATAACGAAGGAAATTGCTGAATGACTCTACGATTGCAGACGGAATCACCCGCTGACCAGGATATGTTTAGAGGCAGCAGTCATGAAAAAGTTGCAGAGAATGTGGCTCAGATCATCAGGACACCTGATGTCAATATTATTGGTCTGGAAGGTGAGCTGGGTTCAGGTAAGTCAACAATATTGAAGTTCCTGCAGAAAAAGCTTAAAGATGATTTTACGTTCATTAACTTTGATGCAGAACGTTACCATCATGGCTCAACTAAAAAAGCGCTTATCGATGTCATCCACCACGGGGTCAGCCTACAATGTCCGGGCTCCCGGGATGTGTTGGATAAGTATAAAAATCTGGCTCTGGGTAACATCGTTGAATACGACAAGAGGGTCAGCAGCAGGCTAAGCTGGTTGACCGTCGTTTTTATTTTACTGTCATTGCTTTCCGTGCAGATGCTTCGTTATGTGCTAACAGACCTTAATCAATATTTTACTAACAAGGAGTCATTATTAGGGTGGCTTTTTTATGTTGAGGTGGCCGCGTTTCTTTCTCCTGCCATTATGGTCGCAGGACTGGCATGCCTGCAGAACATGGAATGGTACAGAAAGAAAGGGTATTCGAGTATTGGTGATTTGTTCAAACGCAACAGTACTGACAGGATTGAAGAGACTTGGCTAGTTAATAAGGAGGTCGGAGCTATTGAGCTGGCTGAAGCTCTGCAGGGATTTACCTCCAAAGAGGTCATTTCCCATGGAGATCGCTTCATCCTTATCATTGATAATCTGGACCGAATCAGTGCAGACAAAGTGAAAGAGCTCTGGAGTGATATGGAGCTTATTGCCGGAGCCACTCATGAACACTTCAGGATAGTGGTGCCCTATTCGGCAAGACAGGTTTCAGCCTCACTTTCTGTGGCGGGTTTCAGCGGGCGTGAGTTTATTGCAAAGCGGATTCCTGTAAGTTTTCAGGTTCCTCCTCTTATTTCGGCAGGATGGCAGGAAGCGTTAAGGCAGTACTGGAAAGAAACAGTAAATGAGGATGCAGGGATAGCGTGCCGGGAAGCAACGGTGTTGCTTGAGCGCTGGAAACCCTCTGAGTATCCTCGTATCACACCGCGATTAATGAAGAAGTTTGTTAATGATATTCATATTCTGAACCTTACCGTTCCTGCAACAGAAGATCATCGCCATATTCTTATTGCTCTCTACTTACTGGTGGTCAGATACGGGGAGCGAGATATTAAAGTATTACTTCGCGATCCCAAAGCTAGTCAGACCGAACCCGGTATTGCTCCGGATGATTTTGACGAGATGCTCTCGCTAACTTATCAACAAATATCCCGAATTTTTAATAACGATACAGAAAGATGGAGCGAATTTCTGATGAGCATCCACTATCAGTCCACGGTGGAGCTTGCCAGGAGCGAGTTGCTTGATACGCCTCTTAAAGACGCGATTGGTGCTATAAATATCCCACGGCTTGAAGAACTGACGGCCTTGTGGGGTTTCGCTGAAGCATGGCAGCGAGTGGCACCACATATTCAGATGCGAGACTGGCTGGTTTCTTATAGCCGGATGGATGAGAAGTGTCAGGCTCTCGCCGAACCGCAACTCAAAGTCGCAGTGCAAATGCTGAATCAGAGTTATGCTGTTTCACTCAGAGAAAAGAATGATGAAGGTTTCGTATTGAGTCTGCAGAAACTGATGGCTGACGGGCGGATAAGCCTAGAGCCTTTCGTCGAAAGGCAAATATCGTTTATTGTGAGTAAACTTGATGAAATTCAGGATTCAGAAAAATTGGAGGCTGAATCCACGAAGACGTTGCTGCAGGAAGCTGATTCATACTCTGTTCTGGCCGGTGAATCACTACTGAATAAAATGGAGAATTTTGTAGATGGCGTATTTTATGTGGAATACCTTGTCAATAATGAAGAGACCTTGTCAAACCTGAAAATTGGCACACTAGATATCGGAAATCACGGTCGGGAGGAGATGTTACGCTATGGAGCTGAGCAACCTCAGATAGACCTTTTTAATCCGGGAATTATCCGGCATATCAATATTGCATCGAAGGCGGTACAGAACGTAATTGGAAAGAATGATGGTACAGGTGGGGCTCAGGTTAGCTCTGCAATAATGACGCTTAAAAATCGTCAGGTTGTTGAGGACGTTATCCATTTCAGAAAAATTGTTCTGAGCCCGGACTGGAATAATAATGTTTTAAATCAATATTATCTTAATAATACGGCGACGAGGAATCTCTTCCCTGCGGAATTTGCTGCACAGGCTGTTGCTCACATGGTGCTCCATGGTAACTATGCCGGTATCGAGTCGTACAGTGAACATATTGGTGAGGAACGGTTTGACCTGGCTTTGGCTGCATATCTTCGTTATCTACGTACTGCCGAGAGTATCTTTATAGCACTTAAGGATAAAAATGTTCTGCCGTACATCAAAAATGCTGTTGGCAGGATTGTTGATTTAGGTCTTCTGGTGAATATACCTGTCCTGAGCTTTGTTAAAGGTCAGTATGACGTCATCAAAGAAGCTACAAATGCAACCTCTCTTTTAATATTTGTGCGAGAGCGTCAAAAAGCACTGTCAGAGAAAATAATTGAGTCTGATGTGAATGCTATGGGTCCAGTATTTCTCCATGACGTATATCAGTCAGGTGAGCAGTTTGATATTTTGAAGAAAAAGCTGAACGCCCTGGCATGTGGAGTATTTAGTTCTTCTGAAAGGCTTATTGAGTGTTTTACGGTTCTTCCTGTGAACATGCGCTTTATCCTTGAACAAATGCAACTTCAGGGGCAGCATATCCGGATGGAAGGTAGTGTGGGTATCTTTGCATCATGGTTCCGTGATGCAGAGCCAGACGTTGTCACAAATGCCGAGAACATTCATTTTCTGTGGTCTTGCCTCGACGATACCCAGAGAGAGACTGTACTTGATGAGTTGCACGATGTCTTACTTGAAAGACATATTCGTATTGACAGCCGTATTGCGATTATTACCCGTTTTCATAATGAGTTGTCGTTTATTGAACCTGAGAAGGCCGTTGAACGCAGGGCTATTGCGGCGCTGTTTAGCGCTTCTGTTGATAATGTATTATTGTCTCAATGGCTTGACCGTCAGACGTTTTCATTTTCATCATGGTCTCCGGAGGACGCCCGTACGGCAACGAGTTGTATAATGAATAACTCGGAGATTTTTCCTCTCATCTGCAGGAATTCACAGTATATTAAAAACAGAATGTTACCAGAGAAAGCGGACGTTACAGAAGATAGTGATACGTTTCCGGACTGAGTTCGTTCTTTAAATCCTATACCTGAAGACCACAGCGGTGGTCTTTGGGAGTTTTTTTATTGCCTGATATACATTAAGCATGTTATATCTTGCTAAGAAATAATCATTCAGGGATTAATCATAACTACTGAAGTTATGTTGTGTTCTTTTCTTTTAAAAATAAATTATTCAGATTTATTTTCTATTGATTTAATGAGGTAGGGAATGACAGAAAGTGCTTTGCTTTTGCGAGAGGCATTTAATGAATCGGTTAACTATATGACATGGTCTTTTTATTCACTGATAACTGCTTACGTTTCGATGGCTTTTTATGATAGAGTTGAGGTTAAGACCCGAATAAATAATTATCTGAATAAGTTACTTTTCGTGATTGCTATGTCCGTTTTTATCCCAAATATGTACTTTGTTTCAATGGTGTTCAGTCAGAAGTTAGGCACCGCAGCTGGCGTTGCGTCATTCATTATTGGGCTACTTTTCATGATGTTAAACTCGGCACCTGTAATTACTGGTATCGTACAGCAGCGCAAAGATTGAGTTTTATGAGTATAGTCAGTTGGGTTTTCATCTGTTTTATCAGACTTAGAAAAATGAAATCTTTCAATTCATTGATTTTAAACGCAAAAAAATTTCTAAATGATCAGAATTATAGGGTGCTCGCTCTGCTCTATTACCGAGCACGAAGGCCGTATTATTCAGAGCCGCTCTGAAGATTCGATCATCAATGAGATCGAAGCGATTCGCGACACGGTGCCAGGCTTCACCGGTGTGATCTCCGACCTTGGCGGCCCAACCGCGAACATGTATATGCTGCGCTGTAAGTCGCCGCGCGCGGAGCAAACCTGCCGTCGTCTCTCCTGCGTCTATCCGAGCATTTGCGAGCATATGGATACCAACCACGAGCCGACGATCAATCTCTATCGTCGCGCGCGCGACCTGAAGGGCATCAAGAAGATCCTGATTGCCTCCGGGGTGCGTTACGACATCGCCGTGGAAGATCCGCGCTACATCAAAGAGCTGGCGACCCACCATGTGGGCGGCTACCTGAAGATTGCGCCGGAGCACACCGAAGAAGGTCCGCTGTCGAAGATGATGAAGCCGGGTATGGGCAGCTATGACCGCTTTAAAGAGCTGTTCGACACGTATTCAAAGCAGGCGGGCAAAGAGCAGTACCTGATCCCGTACTTTATCTCCGCGCACCCCGGCACGCGTGATGAGGATATGGTGAACCTGGCACTGTGGCTGAAGCAGCGTCGCTTCCGTCTGGATCAGGTGCAGAACTTCTACCCGTCACCGCTCGCCAACTCGACGACCATGTATTACACCGGCAAGAACCCGCTGAGTAAGATTGGCTACAAGAGTGAAGAGGTGGTGGTGCCAAAAGGGGATAAACAGCGTCGTCTGCATAAAGCGCTGCTGCGTTATCATGACCCGAAAAACTGGCCGCTGATCCGCCAGGCGCTGGAAGAGATGGGTAAAAAACACCTGATCGGTTCACGCCGCGACTGTCTGGTACCGGCCCCGACGCTGGATGAGATGCGCGAAGCGCGTCGCCAGAACCGCAATACGCGCCCGGCGCTGACCAAGCACACGCCGATTGTGCATCAGCGTTCGAACGGTAATTCGAATGCGAAGAAGCCCGTGAAGCGCAAAGCGTAAATAAAAAACCCCGGCAAGCCGGGGTTTTTTATGTAGACACGTAGGCCGGGTAAGGCGAAGCCGCCACCCGGCTTTTTTTAACCGCCAAACTGATCCGGGTCCGGCCCTAAGCGTTTGCCCTTCTCCAGCTTCGCAATCTCACCCAGCTCATCTTTGTCCAGGCGGAAATCCCAGACGTCGAAGTTCTCGGCAATACGTGATGGCGTGACTGATTTCGGAATAACGACCAGGCCGTTGTCCAGATGCCAGCGAATGACGATCTGTGCGGGCGTTTTGCCGTATTTATCCGCCAGGTCGCGGATGATTTTCTGATCGAAGACCCCCTCGCCACCCTGCGCCAGGGGGCTCCAGGATTCGGTCTGGATCTTGTGGGTCGCATTCCAGGCGTGAAGCTGGCGCTGCTGCATCAGCGGGTGCAGCTCGATCTGGTTAATCACCGGTGCGATGCCTGTCTCATCAATCAGGCGCTGCAGGTGATGAACCTGGAAGTTACAGACGCCGATGCTTTTCACCAACCCCTCTTTTTGCAGTTCAATCATCCCTTTCCAGGCATCAACATAATGGTCGATGGCGGGAACCGGCCAGTGCATCAGATACAGATCGACGAAATCGAGCTGAAGTTTCTCCAGACTCTCCTGCAGGGCTTCGTGAGGGCGTTTTTGATCGTCATTCCACAGTTTCGTGGTAATGAATAATTCATCGCGGGGGACGCCGGCGCTGGCCAGTGCAGTGCCTACGCCGTCCTCGTTTTTGTAGGCGGCGGCGGTATCAATTGACCGATAGCCGACTTCCAGGGCTTTATGAATGGCGGAGACGACCTCGTCGTTACCGGCTTTCCATACACCTAGCCCCAACTGGGGCATCACGTTGCCATCCTGCAGCTTGATTACGGTTTGGTTTGCCATTTTTCCTCCTTCAGGTGCGCATCGCCGGAGGGGGGCTCCGGCGATGGGGTGTGCATTAAGTCTGGACGAAATGTCAAAAAACGAAAGTCGGGAGGACAAAAACGCTTAGCGTGCCGCTTCGTAGATACGGCGGCTGACGTCCAGCGTAATGTCACCGTGCTCGCCCAGTTGGGTCATGCCGTGCGCGTCGAGTTTCTCCAGCAGAGCAGGGATAGAACTGCCATCCAGGCCGTAGCCAGACAGGCGCGTTGGTACGCCCAGGCTTTCGAAGAAGTTGCGTGTCGCTTCGATGGCCGCGTCAATACGCGCATCGTCAGAACCCTCGGTGATGTTCCACACGCGCTCTGCGTACTGCAGCAGTTTGGCGCGTTTGGTATCCCGTTTTTCGTTCCACAGCGCAGGCAGAACCACCGCCAGCGTCTGAGCGTGATCGAGACCGTGCATCGCCGTCAGTTCGTGACCCAGCATGTGGGTCGCCCAGTCCTGCGGCACGCCAGCGCCGATCAGACCGTTCAGCGCCTGCGTTGCCGCCCACATGACGTTGGCACGAACGTCATAGTTTTCCGGCTCTTTCAGCGCTTTCGGACCTTCTTCAACCAGCGTCAGCAGAATGCCTTCCGCGAAACGATCCTGAATTTTGGCATTCACCGGGTAGGTCACGTACTGCTCAACGGTGTGAACAAAGGCATCAACCACACCGTTCGCTACCTGACGTGCAGGCAGGGTATAGGTGTAAACCGGGTCGAGGATCGCGAAGACAGGCTGCACGTGCTCGTTCATAAAGGCCTGTTTGTCACCGGTGGTTTTACGGGAGATCACTGCGCCTTTGTTGGATTCGGAACCGGTGGCTGGCAGTGTCAGCACGGAGCCCATCGGGATTGCGCTTTTAATGTCGCTGCCGCGGGTTTCCAGAATGTGCCACGGGTCAACGCCGTCAGCGTAGTGCGCTGCCGCCGCGATGAACTTCGTGCCATCCAGAACGGAACCGCCACCGACCGCCAGCAGGAAAGTAATGTTTTCTTCACGGGCGATTTTTACCGCATTCATCAGCGTTTCGTAAGACGGGTTTGGCTCGATGCCGCCGAACTCACGCACGTCCAGACCGTCCAGGGCGCTGTAAACCTGATCCAGCACGCCGGTTTTTTTCACGCTGCCGCCACCGTAGGTGATCAGGACACGCGCATCAGCGGGGATCTGCGCACGCAGGTCAGCGATTGCGTCTTTGCCAAACAGAATGCGGGTTGGGGTATGGAGATTAAAATTGTTCATTGCTCGTTCCCTTTAGTGGGTGAAAAACCGTGGCGGCACTGATGCCTGCCTGATGATGCACATTGTGGCGGTCCGGGGCTATGCTCTCAATGCACATTCCTGCCAATGTCTTGCCCATTTCTACAGAGCGCTGGAGAAACCTCGGGAAAGTGCGCAAACTGTGAAAGTCGGAAAACGTACCCGGAGTAACGAAAAATGAACCGTGAAGCGATCTGCCATCAGCTTACCGCGCAGATTAAGAGACTGATAGATAATGAAAATAGTGTCAGCGATCCGTTGCCTGATATTCGTCTGCTCTATGGCACGCAGCCCGGGACGCGCACGCCAGTGATGTACCAGCCGGGCATCGTTTTTCTCTTTTCGGGCCATAAAATTGGTTATATCAATGACCGCGTGTTCCGCTACGACACCAATGAATATCTGCTTCTGACAGTACCTTTACCCTTTGAATGTGAAACTTTCGCGACAGAGGAGGTCCCGCTGGCGGGTATTCGCGTTAATGTCGATATCCTTCAGTTGCAGGAACTGCTGATGGAGATAGGCGAAGATGAACTCTTCCAGCCGTCGATGGCTTCAAGCGGGATTAACTCGGCCACGCTGTCTGAAGAGATCCTGTGCGCCATCGAGCGTCTGCTGGACGTCATGGAGCGGCCGCTGGACGCGCGTATCCTGGGCAAGCAGATCATTCGCGAAATTCTCTATCATGTGCTGCTGGGCCCCGGCGGGGGAGCGTTGCTGGCGCTGGTGAGCCGACAGACCCACTTCAGTCTGATAAGCCGCGTGCTCAAGCGTATTGAGAGCCAGTACACGGAAAACCTCAGCGTCGATCAGCTCGCCGCGGAAGCGAACATGAGTGTCTCGGCGTTTCACCATAACTTTAAATCGGTGACCAGCACCTCGCCGCTGCAATACCTCAAGACATACCGGCTGCATAAGGCGCGGATGCTGATGATCCACGACGGCATGAAGGCCAGCGCGGCGGCAATGCGGGTGGGCTATGAGAGTGCGTCGCAGTTTAGTCGGGAGTTTAAGCGCTATTTCGGCGTCACGCCGGGAGAAGATGCGTCGCGTATACGAACGATGCAGGGCGCCTGACGAGAAACGTAGGCCGGGTAAGGCGTAGCCGCCACCCGGCTTTTGTTTATGCGCTGCAGTACTTTTTCTTAATCACCACCGCAATGGTTCCCACCAGCCCGGCTACCAGCAGGAAAATCGGCAGCACCATCAGGAAGGTCATGACCTGATCTTCGTGGTGTTTCACAAAGGGGATCATATTCAGCGCGTAGCCTAACGTGGTCACGACCCCCACCCACAGCAGGCCGCTCAGCCAGTTGAAGAACTGAAAACGGCGGTTCGACAGGCCGGAAATACCCGCCATGGTGGGCAGCAGAGTGCGAATAAAAGCCAGAAAACGTCCGGCCAGCAGCGCCAGCAGGCCGTGTCGGTCAAACATACAGGTCGCCCGCTGATGGTATTTATGCGGTAACTGCGCCAGCCAGCCTTTTACGACGCGCGTGTTCCCCAGCCAGCGGCCCTGCAGATAGCTCAGCCAGCAGCCCAGGCTCGCGGCAGAGGTGAGGATAACCATCGTTGGCGTAAAGTCCATAACGCCTTTACCGATCAATGCCCCGGCAAGCAAAAGCAAACTGTCACCGGGTAAAAACGAGGCTGGCAGTAATCCATTTTCCAGAAACAGCGTTGCGAACATCACGAAATAGACGACGCCTATAACGTGCGGATCCGCCAGTGCGGCAAAATCATGTTGCCAGAGCGCCGCGATAATATCTTGAATAACAGCCATGGACTTTCCTGTGGAACAGCAGAGATAACGCTATTGTACTCCCAATTATACCTGCCGGGATTGATCGCAGGCGCAACTCATGCAGACTTTTCTGCTTGCAGTGTTAAGAAAAGCGTCCGGGGAGTACATTTTCAGCGAGCACTCTACACGATACGTTCAAACCCTGCTGATAAATCCGCAATTAAATCGTCCACATTTTCTAAACCGATGTGCAGGCGAATCAGGGTGCCGCTGAAGTCCACTTCGCCGCCAGGGCGCAGAGCCGCGATTTGCTCCGGCTGATTAGGCAGGATCAGGGACTCAAAACCGCCCCAGGAGTAGGCCATGCTGAAGAGGGTAAAGTGATCCAGATAGTTTGCCAGTTCGTCATTATCTAGCCGTTTTTTAAGCACAAACGAGAACAACCCGCTGCTGCCCGTAAAGTCACGTTGCCAGAATTCATGGCCTTTACTGCCCGCAAGCGCAGGATGATTAACGCGCTCAACCTGTGGATGCTGAGCCAGCCACTCTGCCACTTTCAGGCTGCTTTCATGGTGTTGACGCAGGCGAACCCCCAGCGTGCGGATACCGCGGCTGGTCATGTAGGCCGTATCTGCATCGACCATCTGGCCCATCAGGTAGGCATTTTCACGCAGCTGATCCCAGCAGCGCGCGTTAGATACTGCTGTGCCAATCATCCCGTCTGAATGGCCAATCAGGTATTTCGTCGCCGCCTGAATCGAGATATCAATGTCGAATTCCAGCGCTTTAAACAGCACGCCCGCCGCCCAGGTGTTGTCGATCATGATGATCGCCTCCGGCGCTTTGCTGCGCACGGCCTTCACGATAGCCGGTACGTCGTGCACTTCCATGGTGATTGAACCGGGAGACTCCAGGAACACGATGCGCGTGTTTGGCTGAATAAGTTCGGCAATGCCTGCGCCAATCAGCGGATCGAACCACCCGGTAGTGACGCCGAGTTTACTGAGGATTTTGGTGCAAAAGTCCTGGCTGGGTTCATAGGCGGTGTTGGTCATCAGGATATGGTCGCCCTGTTCCACAAACGCCAAAATGGTATTGGCGACCGCAGCCGCACCGCACGGGAACAGCGCGCAGCCCGCACCGCCTTCCAGCTCGCACATCGCTTCCTGCAGAGAAAAATGGGTTAGCGTTCCGCGACGGCCATAAAACAGCCCGCCTTTTGCGCGGTTACGCGTGGCGATTTTTTTCTCCTCAACGGTGTCAAACACCAGGGAGGAGGCGCGTTGAATCACGCTGTTAACCGAACCCTGCGTATATTTTTTGCTGCGTCCGGCCTGTACCAGCGTGGTATCAAGATGCTTCTTAGTCATGTTCGCTAACCCTGTTTTTATACGTCTGGACGTCCAGACTACCACGATTGTGAAAAACTGCACCCGCATGCTTATCGAATAAGCAGAAAATATTAGCAAAAAACCGCATAAGGAATTTTTACTGCGTAAGCGCAAGGAAAGTGAGCGAAAATTACGGCACCATGCAAATACTAATGAGAACTACTATCAATTCGACGACGTTTTGATATTATTACGTTCAGATTTTGTGATTTGCGTCCTGGAGATACAGAGTGGGTAATAATTTGATGCAGACGGATCTCTCCGTTTGGGGCATGTATCAACATGCTGACATCGTGGTTAAGATTGTGATGATCGGCCTGATTCTGGCGTCCGTTGTCACCTGGGCTATCTTCTTCAGCAAAAGCGCCGAGCTGCTTTCGCAGAAGCGTCGCCTCAAGCGGGAACAGCAGCAGCTGGCAGAAGCCCGCTCTCTGGATCAGGCGTCTGAAATGACCTCATCCTTCCACGCAAAAAGCCTGACCACCCTGTTAGTGAACGAAGCGCAGAACGAGCTGGAACTCTCCGCTGGCAGTGAAGATAACGAAGGCATTAAAGAGCGTACCGGTTTCCGTCTGGAGCGTCGCGTTGCGGCCGTTGGCCGACACATGGGACGTGGTAATGGTTATCTGGCTACCATCGGCGCAATTTCGCCGTTCGTCGGTCTTTTCGGTACGGTCTGGGGCATCATGAACAGCTTTATCGGTATCGCTCAGACTCAAACCACCAACCTGGCGGTTGTTGCGCCCGGTATCGCAGAAGCGCTGCTGGCGACGGCGATTGGTCTGGTCGCGGCGATTCCGGCAGTCGTTATCTATAACATTTTCGCGCGTATGATTGGCAGCTACAAAGCCACGCTCGGTGACGTTGCCGCTCAGGTTCTGCTGCTACAAAGCCGCGATCTCGACCTGAATGCCAGCGCCGTGAAACCGGTGCATACGGCGTCTAAACTGCGCGTAGGTTGATATTATGGCGATGCGTCTAAACGAAAATCTGGACGATAACGGTGAAATGCATGAGATCAACGTGACGCCGTTTATCGACGTCATGCTGGTTCTGCTGATTATCTTTATGGTCGCTGCGCCGCTGGCGACGGTGGACGTGAAGGTGAATCTGCCGGCCTCGTCCAGCCAGCCGCAGCCGCGCCCGGAAAAGCCCATCTATCTTTCTGTGAAAGCGGATAAATCGATGTTCCTGGGTAACGACCCGGTAACGGATGCTTCGGTTATTCCGGCGCTGGATCAGCTAACCGGCGGCAAGAAAGACACCACCGTCTTCTTCCGTGCGGACAAAACCGTCGACTACGAAACCATGATGAAGGTGATGGACACGCTGCATCAGGCGGGTTATCTGAAGATTGGGCTGGTCGGCGAAGAGAAAGCGGCCAAAAAATAGTAAAGAAGCTGGCGAAAGCCGGCTTTTTTTATGTCTGTCGGTTTATGCGTTTTTATTATCCGTCTGCGCGGCAGAGGAGGTTGCCAGCGTGTCTTCGTCGAGCGCAACGCAGGTGACGTTTGAGGTACGGTACTCACCGGCTGACAGCTTGCGCGTCAGGCGCAGGGTGGCGACTTCTCTGGCAAGCAGATACTGATAGTTGGCCTCGAGCCGGCCCAGCAGCTTCTCTTTCAGCTCGGGTTGCTGCTCGATGAGGCTATTTATCACCGCACCGTAAATCTCTTCTTTGACCTGTAGCGGGTAAATCTCGCGGCGATTCTGCCATTTCAGCCGCACCAGCGTCGCCGGAATCGATACCAGGTCTTGCGTAATACGCGTCATCTCGATATTTTTTGTGTTTCTCAGGGCGTCGAGATTTTGCTTTAAGATAAATTCATCACTTTTTTTATCATCTAAAGTCAAATAAACGTCGTTGTCTTTAACTTCTTTCACGTTAATCTTCCCCAAGGGTATAAAAAATAGGGTTGTTTTTTTCACGCGTAATTAGATTAAGCCAAATTTCATTGCCCGCTTCATTTATTTCTTTTGTTTTTTCAGCCATTATTTGACTTAGTTTCTGGGCATCTATTTCGCCTTCAGCCTGGAGGTCATTCAGCAGGTGGACGAAGGCCTCAATTTTTATAGCGCGAAATAAGCGGTCTTTTATATGGCGATCGTGCTCCTCCAGCAACATATTACGGGATTTGCCAGTGCGGGAAACACCAATTAATATATCAGGCTCGAAATCGGAGAGCTTTCTTTTCCCCTGAGTGAAACTGGCCTTTTTTTCTTCTTCCGTCGGTTGCTGTTCCACAGGCGTAATGTGGTACTTAGCCGGGACGAGATAGTCGGGCAGCATTTTTTAATTTCCTTTATTTTCAATAGGGTGGGGTTGGTAAAGGCGTGAGATTCGTTGACAATATCATGAGGCAATTTTAAAATCAAAAAAAATGGAGCCAACCCATGAACAGCATCTTTTTTACGGTCATCACATTACTATTACTGACCGCTGGTGTGCTTTTATTGATGCAGGAGTTCAATAAAACGAAAGTGTCGAAAGACACCAGTGAACCTCCACAGCCTGAACTGATGACAAAAGAGGAAGGTGAAGACCATTTCTCTGTTTTGATGAACTCTGTTACGCCTGTCTGGTACTGGCGGGTAAATCACGAATATATCGACTTTTTACACGCGACAATTAAGCGTATGAAAATGTCCGAAATTAATGACACGCCCGGTCTGTTTGAGGCGCAGCGTCGTTGCAGCGACCTGAATTCAGCGGTTTATAAATATTACGACAATATCAAAAAGCGCTGTCTTAACGGAGAGAAGGTCTCGTATTCAGACCTGGACGTATTAAACCTTCGCCAGTGTTTTCGCGAGTTCAGTCTGGAAGCCTACCCCGAACTTGTGGTGCTGGTCTGGCCGGAGTATGCGCGTCCGGAGGTTAATCCGGACAACGTCTAAGTCATGAACAGTTGAGTTCTTGCAAATAGCCAGCGCCGTTGAGATATACTGGGCGCTGGTTTCTTTTGCAAACAGGACTTTATGGAACGCTTCTTTGAAAATGCCATGTACGCCTCCCGCTGGATACTGGCTCCCGTCTATTTTGGCCTTTCGCTGGCACTTATCGCGCTGACGATTAAGTTTTTTCAGGAAATCCTGCATGTTCTGCCGAACATTTTTTCCATTGCCGAAGCGGACCTGATTCTGGTTCTGCTGTCGCTGGTGGATATGACCCTGGTGGGGGGATTGCTGGTGATGGTGATGTTTTCCGGCTACGAGAATTTTGTCTCCCAGCTTGATATCGACGAGCGCAAGGAGAAGCTCAACTGGCTGGGTAAAATGGATGCCTCGTCGCTGAAGAATAAAGTGGCAGCGTCGATTGTGGCGATCTCCTCTATCCACCTGTTGCGCGTGTTTATGGACGCGAAGAATGTCCCGGATAATAAACTGATGTGGTACGTGATTATCCACCTGACGTTTGTGCTGTCGGCGTTTGTGATGGGGTATCTGGATAAGATCAGTAAGAAGTAATATGCATATCCCTCTCCCCAGAGGGGAGAGGGCATCAATCTGCACTATTTATCCGACGACGCCTGCCACAGATTCAACTCCCCATCCGCAACATGCTGGTCAATCCGCGTGAGCTCGTCCTCTGTAAAGCGCAGGTTATCCAGAGCCCGGACGTTCTCCTCAAGCTGTTCCGGACGGCTGGCACCAATCAGCACTGACGTCACGCGCGCATCTTTCAGTAACCAGCTCAACGCCATTTGCGCCATGGTCTGGCCACGCGCCTGTGCCATCTCATTGAGCAGACGAAGACTGCTCAGGTTGGCGTCGGTCAGCATCTTCTCTGTCAGCCCGCGCACCTTATGCCCTTCTCGCTGCATGCGTGAACCTTCCGGAATGCCGTTCAGGTATTTCCCGGTCAGCAGACCCTGCGCCAGCGGGGTAAAGGCAATGCACCCCGTACCGTTTGCTTCCAGCGCATCCAGCAATCCGGTCTTATCGACCCAGCGGTTAAGCAGGTTATAGGACGGCTGGTGGATGAGCAGTGGGATCTTCCACTCGCGCAGTAACCCGGCCATTTTTTGAGTGCGCTCCGTTGAGTAGGACGAGATCCCGACGTACAGCGCTTTACCGCTCTGCACGGCGTGGGCCAGCGCTGAGGCCGTCTCTTCCATCGGCGTATTTTCATCCACGCGGTGGGAGTAGAAAATATCAACGTACTCGACCCCCATGCGTTTCAGGCTTTGATCGAGGCTGGCGAGCAGGTATTTGCGTGAACCGCCTGAACCGTACGGCCCCGGCCACATGTCGTAACCGGCTTTAGTGGAGATGATGAGCTCGTCGCGGTACGCGGCAAAGTCCTCTCGCAGCAGGCGGCCAAAGTTCTCCTCTGCGCTCCCTGCCGGTGGGCCGTAGTTGTTGGCAAGATCGAAATGGGTAATGCCGAGATCGAAGGCTTTACGTAGCAGTGCGCGCTGGGCATCGAGAGGCTGGACGTGGCCAAAGCTATGCCACAGACCCAGCGACAGCGCTGGCAGGCGCAGGCCGCTCTTTCCACAATAGCGGTACTGCATGTTCTCGTAGCGGTCAGGGGAAGGGTGCCAGGACATGATGTCTCCTTTCTTATTTAATGAATTTTCGAAACAGCGTTTTTATTCTGCGTTTATCAAATCATAAATTGTTCACAGAAGCGATGACAGGGTTTAACCCCTTCATATTGAAAGGTAATAATTAACCCTGGCTGTGTGACCTGTGAAGCCACGCTAATTAAAAATAATCACAAAAGGTTATAATTTCCGCGCTGCCTGCCGATAAAGAGAGGAGTACTCGCCTCTGGGCGAATTCACCCTCACGGCAAGGAAATCTTATGAATATGCTACGTAATTTCACGATCCGCTTCGTCATGCTGACGATTCTCGGGATCTTTTGTTTAATGTGGGCGGGCGTTGGGCTGTACAGCACCTGGTCTTTGTCACGCGTTTCAGAGGGCAATGAAGTTGATCGCCATCTGGTGAAACAGATGACGGTACTGAGCCAGGGCAACGATCAGTATTTCCGCTTCGTGACCCGCCTGAGCCGCGCAATGGAAGTCAAAGCCGCTGGCGGCACGCCCGATTTGTCCTCCGCCCAACAGGCGCTGGATAACATGGGCAAGAAACTGGCCGAGATGAAAGCGATGTCACCCGGCCCGATGGATGAGGCGATCGCATCCCGGGTGATCGGCTCCTGGCAAGCGCTGCTCGACCAGGGCGTGACGCCGCAAATGGCGCAGGCGAAGCAGGGGGCTCTGGAAGGCTACCGCCAGCAGGCCAACAACGTCACGCCACCGTTGAGCCGTGCGTTCGGTGCGGCTGCCGAGGCGTTCAACACTGCCGCTGCGAACACGCTCGACAGTACCCGCGTGGTGGTGGACGGCCTGACCAGTATGACCCGCACGGTGATTATCGTCGCCACGATTATCGGTCTGCTGATTCTGCTCTTTACCGACCGTTACCTGGTGGCGATGCTGGTAAAACCGCTGGAGCGTATCCGCCAGCAGTTCCGCCAGATTGCCCAGGGCGATCTCAGCCAGCCCATTGCGCCGTTCGGCCGCAACTGTGTGGGACAACTGGTTCCCCTGCTGAGTGCCATGCAGGACAGCCTGCGTGAAGCCGTCAGTACGATTCGCTCGGGCAGTGAAAATATCTGGCGCGGGGCGACGGAAATCTCCAGCGGCAATAACGATCTCTCTTCGCGTACCGAAGAGCAGGCTGCCGCACTGGAAGAGACGGCGGCCAGCATGGAACAGCTGACCGCCACCGTGAAACTGAACGCGGAAAGCGCGCGTCAGGCCAGCCAGCTTGCCGATGTGGCTTCAACCACTGCCAGCCGCGGCGGTTCGCTGGTGGAAGAGGTGGTTACCACCATGAGCGGTATTTCCGAAAGCTCGAAGAAAATTGCTGAAATCACCAACGTCATCAACAGTATTGCCTTCCAGACCAATATCCTGGCGCTCAACGCAGCCGTTGAAGCGGCACGCGCGGGCGAGCAGGGCCGCGGTTTCGCCGTCGTCGCGGGGGAAGTCCGTAATCTGGCAAGCCGCAGCGCCAACGCGGCCAAGGAAATTGAGGGGCTGATTGCTGATTCGGTTAATCGCGTAGAACAGGGGGCACAGCTGGTGGGCGACACGGGCACGACCATGGATGCCATCTTACGCGACGTGACGGAAGTGACGACCATTATGAAGCAAATCGCTTCCGCTTCTGAAGAGCAAAGCAAGGGCATTTCGCAGGTCGGGATTGCCATTACGCAGATGGACGGCGTCACCCAGCAAAACGCCTCGCTGGTGGAAGAGGTTTCCGCGGCAGCCGCCGCGCTGGAACGTCAGACCGAAGAGCTTCAGCGTTCGGTGCAGAAGTTCCGCCTGACGGCATAACACAACGTTACAAGGCCGCCTGATGCGGCCTTGTATTATCGTTTAACCCTGCTGTTGCAATTCGGGAAATCGGATATCCCGTTGCAGATGCCACTTCTGCGATACGCTTAAATGAGGGGTTACCGTTTGGTGAGAGTGATTTATAAAGTGATTCGCGAGAAATGCCAGCACGTTTTGCAATAACAGTCATCCCGCCAGAGGCTTCGATCACATGCCGTAAGGCGAGCATGAACGCCTCATAGCCTCCTGGCTCGTCAATTTCAATGAAAGCCTGGTGAAGATAGACGGGCGCGAAATCCGGAGAATCTTTCAGGAGTTGTACCATTGCGTCATCATGAAGTACTGATTTAGCCATTGCGATTTCCTCTTATATTCTGCGCTTGTAGTCGTTGAGGTACTCAACGGCCCTTTCAATGTCTGCATTTTGCTTTTTTTTCGTTCCAGTCAATAGCACCAGACTTACTGCGCCATCTGCCGGATCGGAGACTTCACTAAAATAGACACGATAGCCGGGTCCCCGGTCAATTCTGAGCTCTGACACACTCTCTCTGCATGGTTTGCAATCGCCATAGTTACCCGTCGACATTCTGGCGACACGCGTGGCAATCATGGCTTTTGCTATGGGATCTTTCAAACTTCGCAGATATGCATCAAAAGGATCATATCCATCAGCTGTAATGTAGTGTTTAACGTTAGCCATTATTGTAGCCTGTAGTTTACGATAAGCAAAGCATTGTAATCTTCAGGCTACGACAGGCAATTGTTTGCATTGTAATAACTGAGTGGGAAGATAATTTTCAGAAAGCGGATCGCAAAAACGAGAGATTTGGCAGGGGGGGATTATTGAACAACGCTGTGGCCGGGCAAACGCAGCGCTGCCCGGCAATACTTATCAGTGGGTCGCTTCGCCAATCAGTGCACCCGTGCCCGCACCCACGGCCGCTCCTTTCAGCACACTCTTGCCCGTCACGGCAGCCGCTCCTGCGCCAACGACGGCACCCACGGCACCCCCCTTACGTGCGTCTTTACCTTTTTCGCCGTTTTTGAACATGGCACCTGTACCTGCGCCAACAACGGCACCGCCGACGGTGGATTTCAGATCTTTGCCTGTGGCCGCGCCAATGGCAGCGCCCGCTACCGCGCCAGCGGCGGTTTTGTCGATGGCCATTCCCGAGGTGGAAAAAAGGAGAGCGCTGATGACCAGCGTTGTTTTAATAAGTTTCATAACAGATCCTTTGTGACTGCTGTCGGTTGATACGTCGTTTCTCACATCTGCGCGAGAAAAACGGCCAGATAGTGCCAGCAATTGCGGCTCAACCTTTAGGCTAATCATGCCCATGGCAAGGATCTCATCTGCCGGGCGGTGACCCGCCCGGCAAAGCATTACGCCTGACGCTTGTCTTCCGTGTTGGTATCGAAGTCGCTCGCCGCGTGACGTTCGTGCAGTTGCTCGTTCAGCTCGCCGCTGGTGCGGTTAACGATGCGTCCACGCTTCACGGCATGGCGGTTCGCCACGTCTTTCGCCCAACGCTGGACGTTGGTGTACTTTTCGGCATCCAGGAACTCGGCGGCGTTATAGACGCTACCCAGGGCCACGCAGCCAAACCATGGCCAGATCGCCATATCCGCGATGGTGTACTCCTCGCCCGCCACGTAACGGCCGCGCGCCAGCTGTTTATCCAGCACGTCGAACAGGCGTTTGGCTTCCATGGTAAAGCGATCGATCGCGTACTCAATTTTCACTGGCGCGTAGTTGTAGAAGTGACCAAAACCGCCGCCCAGGAATGGCGCCGCGCCCTGCAGCCAGAACAGCCAGTTCAGCGTTTCGGTGCGTCCCGCCGGGTCTTTCGGCAGGAAGTGACCAAACTTCTCTGCCAGATAGAGCAGGATATTGCCGGATTCAAAGACGCGCGTTGGTGGGGTCGTGGAGTGATCCCGCAGCGCCGGTATTTTCGAGTTCGGGTTCACTTCAACGAACCCGCTGGAGAACTGATCGCCCTCGCCGATGCGGATCAACCAGGCGTCATACTCCGCGCCCGTCACGCCCAGCGCCAGCAGCTCTTCAAGCATGATGGTCACTTTCTGGCCGTTAGGTGTTCCCAGCGAATAAAGTTGCAGCGGATGGGAGCCCACGGGGAGATCTTTCTCATGCGTCGCGCCCGAAATCGGGCGGTTAATATTGGCGAACGCGCCGCCGCCGTTCTTTTTCCATTCCCACACTTTCGGTGGCTGATAGGTGTTTTCGTCTGACATGTTGGTCTGCCTCTTTGGTGTTGTGTTGAGGCAGTTTAGCAGGTGGCAGGGGAACCGTTTAACGATGCGAGCGTAATGGACAGGGCAGGTGTATGATAATTCCACCTCTGTCAGGTTAATTACAACGTGCAGACGACGACAACCCTTCAAAAAATTGCCGCCTGCCTGTTTTAGGTTGGATACATGCGTAAAGGAAAGTTAAGCAGTGATGCGCCATTCGGGACGTTGTTAGGCTATGCGCCGGGTGGCGTGGCGATTTACTCTTCAAATTACGGCAGTCTGGACCCGCGAAAATACCCGGAAGATGCGGATTTTCGCAGTTATATCGGCAACGAATACATGGGCCACAAATGGCAGTGTGTTGAGTTTGCCCGCCGTTTCCTGTTCCTCAACTATGGTTTCGTGTTTACCGACGTCGGCATGGCGTGGGAGATCTTCTCCCTGCGCTTTTTGCGTCAGGTGGTGAACGATAACATTCTGCCCCTTCAGGCGTTTGCCAACGGCTCGAAGCGCGCGCCGCGCGCCGGGGCGCTGCTGATCTGGCAAAAGGGCGGAGAGTTTCATGAGACCGGCCACGTGGCGGTAATCACCCAGCTTCTGGACGACAAGGTGCGCATTGCAGAGCAGAACGTCCTGCACTCCCCGCTGCCGCTCGGGCAGCAGTGGACGCGCGAGCTGCGGCTGAGCGTGGAGAACGGATGTTACACAATCCATGACACCTTCAGCGACACGGAAATTCTCGGCTGGATGATCCAGACCGACGACACGGAACACAGCATTCCCCAGCCGGAAATCGACGGCGAACTGCTGAAAATTCGCGGTGCGCGGCTGAAAAACAAACGTCAGTTCGACGGAAAATGGCTCAACGAAAATGACGCGCTGCAGCAGGCGTATATCCGCGCGAACGGTCATGTGATCAATAAAGATCCCTGCCAGTACTTCACCATCACCGAAAGCGCCGAGCAGGAGCTGATCAAGGCCACCAACGAACTGCACCTGATGTACCTGCACGCGACGGACAAGGTGCTGAAAGACGACAATTTGCTGGCGCTTTTCGACATTCCAAAAATCCTCTGGCCGCGCCTGCGCCTCTCCTGGCAGTGGCGCCGTCACCATATGATCACCGGCCGTATGGATTTTTGCATGGATGAGCGCGGGATTAAGGTCTACGAGTACAATGCCGACTCCGCGTCCTGCCATACCGAGGGCGGGTTGATTCTCGAAGAGTGGGTGAAAAACGGTTATCGCGGCCACGGTCATAACCCGGCAGAAGGGTTGCTGGAAGAGCTAACCGGCGCGTGGAAACACAGCCACGCGCGTCCGTTCGTGCACATCATGCAGGACAACGATGTCGAAGAGGATTATCACGCGCTCTTTATTCAGCGTTCACTGTTGCAGGCCGGGTTTGAAACCAAAATTCTGCACGGGCTGGGGGCGCTGAGCTGGGATGCTGCCGGGCAGCTGATTGACGACGAAGGTCGCCACGTCAACTGCGTGTGGAAAACCTGGGCGTGGGAAACGGCGATAGAGCAAATCCGCGAGGTCAGCGAAACCGAATATGCCGCCGTGCCGATTCGGACCGGACATCCCGAGGGTGAAGTGCGCCTGATCGACGTCCTGCTGCGTCCGGAAGTGCTGGTCTTTGAGCCGCTGTGGACGGTGATACCGGGTAACAAAGCCATTCTGCCGGTACTGTGGCAGCTTTTCCCGAACCACCGTTACCTGCTCGATACCGATTTTGAGGTTAACGACCTGCTGAAGCAGACTGGTTATGCCGTCAAGCCGATTGCCGGACGCTGCGGCAGCAATATCGATCTCATTAGCGCCCAGGACGAACTGCTGGATAAATCCAGCGGCAAGTTTATCGATCGCAAAAACATTTACCAGCAGCTGTGGTGCCTGCCAAACGTCGACGGCAAATACATTCAGGTCTGCACCTTTACCGTCGGCGGGAACTACGGCGGCACCTGTCTGCGCGGAGATGACTCGCTGGTGGTGAAGAAAGAGAGCGATATTGAACCGCTGATTGTGGTGAAGGATAAGTAACTCAGAACCGCTCGAAATAGCTCCCCGCAGACCATTCTGCGGGGACGTTTCTTCACTCTTCTTCCTCGTCCTGCTGACTGATCTTTAAATCAATAATACGGCCAATCCGATCGTGATAGACCGTCAGCAGGTTGTACTGGCTCATCTCGGAGATGATCTGTGGTGAGACATTAAAGCTGCGGGCCAGCTCCTCCTGGTGAAAATAGCCCGGCTGACGCCGTCTTACATGCGTGCGGCGGCGGTTGTACTGATACCACAAAATCAGCAGCCATCCGTTAAGCGCGGCGAACAGCAAATAGATCAACACCGTATTAAAGGAGGCAATAATGACGCTCCACCGGTGTTCACTCTCTTCGGTTAACTGCATCCACAGCCTGGCATACAGGAAAAACAGAAATCCTCCCCACGCCACCAGAGTTAACGCGGCATCGAAAAGACGTGGTAACAGCCGATGTTCAGTCAAAATTAAGGTATTTTCGTTCATTGAATGCTTCCTTTTCCCCGGTCCGGACTGATCCAGCGCGCGCGGGCACGCTGACGTTTAAGCATGACTTTCGGAAACGCGACGAGGGTAGTGAACAGGCCAATCATCCAGTACACCATCGGGAACCAAATCACCCAGAAAAGCGAGCTTGCCACCTTCCGCTCGTATCGCCGCTCGATGAACAAACTGACCAGGAACTGCAGCAGACACATGACGCCCAACAGCAGACCGGTGAACGCGGGTGGGAACAGGGTCTCAACGGTCAGCCTGGCGGGAATCGGCGCGACCTGGCTGATAATGAACAGCAGTACCGTCATCGCGTAAGCGAACGCCCACAGCGTGGACAGCGCGTACTCCAGAAACAGGGGCCACATGCGATGATGCTCCCAGCGCACAACCTTGCGAAGGTTGACCAGAAACACCTCCGCGCCGCCCTGAGCCCAGCGCAGGCGCTGTTTCCACAGGCCTTTGAGCGTCTCCGGCATCAGGATCCAGCACAGCGCCCGCGGCTCGAAAAAGATATCCCAGTGGCGCAGCTGAAGCTTCCAGCTTATGTCGATGTCTTCCGTGATCATATCCGGGCTCCAGTACCCGACGTCCGCCAGCGCCTGGCGGCGAAAGGCGGCGATGACGCCGGACACGGTAAAGACCCGGCCATAGATCCGCTGCGTGCGTTTGATAAGGCCAATAATGGACGAGAACTCGCCCACCTGAATGCGCCCAATCAGCGAGGATCGCGTGCGTATGCGCGGATTGCCGGTGACCGCGCCGACGTGAGGATACTGAATCAGCGGGGCTACCAGATAAACCGCAGTGTCGCGGTCGAGCAGGGCGTCGCCATCAATGCAGACCAGCAGATCGCCCCGGGCTGCCGCGGCACCCGCTTTTAGCGCGACGGCTTTTCCCTGGTTCTCCGCGAGGTTAATTACCCGCAGGCGCGGCTGCTCCTGCGCCAGCTGCTGCAGCACGTCCGCTGTGTTATCAGAAGAGCCATCGTTAATGGCGATAACCTCTATATTCTTATACCGCTGATCCAGCGCGGCGCTGATGGTCTCTCTGGCGTTCCTTTCCTCATTGAAACAGGGGATCAGAATGGAAATAAGCGGCTCGCCAGCGAGCGAGGGTGGTGGGGTCTCTTTATCCCACGACCAGTGGCGTTCAAGCTGAAACCAGAAATAGAGCCCGCCGGTGACCCAGAGCACGGACATGAACAGCGGCCAGAAGAACACAAAATCCAGAATCAGTTCGCCAGTAAAAAGGGCGGCCACGCCTAAAGGCAACCCGAATACCAGACACAAAATAGAAAAAGCGATGATGCGATCAGTCATTGTCAGGGTACCAGTAGGAAGAAAATTCAGGCCTGATGCGGGAGATATCAGGCTGGTTGTTGATGAAATCGTCGGGGTAGTAGCCGTAGTTTTTGACGCCGTTCAGCTGGAGAACGCGCATCCACTGGACAAGCTGTTTATCGGAAACGGCACGCTGCGGTTTTTGCTCCCAGTCTCTGGCCTGCAGTTCGAAAATGGTTTTATCGAGCGCGCCGGGACGAGCGGCGACCACGTTAACCAGACGCGTCAGCCAGGCGTCGCTTTCGTTCGCCGGAAAGGACTCCATCAGCGGCATGGCCATCGGCACCGTCCAGTCATAGGCCGCCAGAAAATCATCAAAATTCTGTGCAAACCAGGCTTCGCTTTCAGGCTCCAGGATGGGTAAGACGAACATATTGCGTGCGGTTTTGATCTGCGGTCCCCGGATGTGCTTCACCGCCTGGCCCAGCGCACGGGTAAAGCCCATCAGCAGACGGCTTTTCTGACGCGTTGTGTCCTGAGCGGCGTCTTGTCCGGCATCGTCAACGTCCGTCAGCACCGCATCGTCATGGAACAAAATCCCATTGAAGGTGCTATAGCGGGCCAGATCTTCATAGATGTCCGTCACCTGCTGGCGAACCTGCGGGTTCCACGGGGAGAGCCGGATATAAGGTTCAGTGGCCTCGTGCAGCTGGCCCGTTTGACGATCCCGACGCTGCACGCGCGGCAGGGAGGAATCGAGATCGAACGAGAGCACCGGCATCCACGCGAAGACTTTCACCCCCGCACGGGTCTGGAGCTGCCAGGAGACAAAATTGAACAGATCGGCGCGGACCGGAAGCCGACGGTTGGGAAAATAGAGCGCTTTGATCCGGCCATCGCCCTGCGGATCGGCAAACGCCTGCAAGAAAACATGGCTGATTTTCATGTCGTAAACTCGCTGGATCAGCCTGTTGATATTTTGGGTTTGCTGGGCCGGATCGGGATCGTAAACGTAGTCGAGGTCGACGTGCATGACGCGAACGGGATCGTGTTCCTGGATCTGGCTGACCGTACTGGCAAACGTTTTTAGCGAAGGATTACCGGCGATCAGCAGACGGGGAATGTTGCCAGGGTCATTTACGTCCCCCAGACCGTCTTCCAGCGTAAAGGCCAGCTGGTAACCCTGTTGTCTGGCGATGGCGAGCGACGTACCGTTGGCGGCACCGTAAGGCCAGACCCAGGCGCGCGGTGCTTTGCCCGTCACCAGCGTGATTTTCTCGGTCACTTTACGCACGTCGTCGCCGATCCGCTGGCTGAACTGCCGATCGGTTTCATAGCGGCCCGTCGCCTTATCGTAAAAGCGATTGGCGATGGCAGGCTCGCGGCTTCCCTGAGGGTTAGCCACGATACCGTAATGGGAGGCCCAGGTATGTGAGCCGATCTCAATCAGCGGAGACTGGCTGAGCTCGCGCACCATGTCCCACGTTGCGAAGCGATCGCGGGGCGTCATCAGACCACCAAAATTGACCTTTTGATTTGCTGGCGTGTCCACCCAACTGCCTACCGGTGCCCACAGGGCAGGGACGTTCCAGGCCTGAAGCAGTGGCCAGACGCGGGTATAAAAGCTGCTGTAGCCGTCGTCAAAACTGAGCAAAACGGCTTTCGGCGGCAGCGTTCTTTTTCCGTCATGGGCGTCCAGAATGTCCTGCACGCTGATGGCGTGATAGCCGTTATGCAAAAGCCAGCTTATTTGCTCGTTTAACGCGCTGGTGCGAACGGAGAGGTAGCGCTGATCGGCGGCATCATCTTCAACGTCGTGGTAGGCCAGTACCAGAAATCGATTCGTTGGCCAGGGCTTGCTTGCCTCCAACTGGGGTCTCTCTTTGGGGGCAATAAACGGGAGTGCCTGGGCGCAAATGCTCGCGCTGAGGCAGAACCAGCCGATGAGTATCACACTCACGGAAAAACGTATGTTCAGCATATTCATCCTTAAAAGCGTAAAGTCGCATCAAACGTGACGGAGAGATTGCTCTCGCGCTTGCCGTCGTAAGGGCGCTTGTCCCAGTTCAGCATCACGCCGGTATCGATGACGTTGTTCCACTGGATGCGTTGTCCGTAGCCCAGCAGGGTGATGGCCCCGGCGGACTGATTTTTCTGCCAGGAGCTGCCGCCGCCTGCCACGAACTGCTGGCTCCAGAGGGTGTCGTAATGGCGATACATCTCATGATCGACGGACAGAGCGGCCGTTACGGACAGATCCCGCGCCGGGTTGTAATAGAGCGTGTCCCGCAGGCTGTTTTTACTGGCGGCGATCCCCGGTTCGAGATCCAGCGTCAGGGACGGGGTTTGCCAGAGACGCTCCTTACCCGTAAGGGTGTATTCCTGACGGTGGTTGTGGTCTGAGAAGCGGCTGACGGCGGCGCTAAACTGATACTCACGTCGCTCGTTTTGATACCAGCGCACGCCGCCTTCCCCCCGGTTGGCGCTAATCCCGTTGCGTAATGCCCGTAAGGGCGTGGTGCGAGCTACGCGTTCAAGGCTGCCGCTGAGCTGCCAGTTATCGGTGAGAAAGTAAGTTGTGGAAAGGCGAGCCCCCGGCTTGTTCGCGCCGTGATAGCGGTTACTGGAAAGCTCGGCTTCGAGCTGGAGGTCACGAGGCCGCCATTCCACGCCGCCCAGGAGGTGGCGGCTGGTGCCTTTGCCTTCATCGAAATTACCCTCTGCATAGCGGGTGCCGGCAAACAGCCGCCAGTTATCCGCAACTGGCGGGCCATAGAGCGTGGCGTCCCAGTTCAGGTCGTGCGTACCGCTGACGGGGTTATCGGAGTGCAAACCCTTGCTCGCATTGAGGCGAAGCTCGGACATATGATGAACCGTTCTGAGCCTGTCCAGACGACGGGCACTGCGATCGACCGGTGCGCGAGCAAGCACGTCGTCGGCCAGTAAATCCATCTCTTGCCACTCCTGTAGATCCATGGCGACGTAAGCCTGCTGCTGCTCAAGCTCCAGATTTGATGGCTCCAGTGCCTCCGCCATTTTCAGCTTCTGCTCGGCCGCACGCGGCAGGCCCCGCGCCTGTAGCAAAGTGGCGTAGTCAATCTGCAATCCCTGGTTGCCCGGCGCCGTTGTCGCCAGACGCTGAGATAGCTTTTCGGCTTCAGGCAGGGCGTGGGTCGCCAGCAGATAGTTAAAACGGAGAGACTGCCCGGTGAGCCATCGATCGTTCGGCTGAGGGGTAGGGGAACCGAAATCGTAGCGGGTCCAGGGGACGTTACGGGTCTGGCGCTCTACATACTGGCGGGCGGCCCGATACTGCCCGGTATCCAGCCAGGCGTAGAAAAGTGCGTGCTCTTCGTCCTGCGGATCGGCGGCGTATTGCGGATAGCGTTGCAGAAGCGAGAAGGCGGCATCGGCGTTTTTCTCCTGCAGATACGCGGAGATAACCCAGCCGATTGCCCAGTCCGGCACCGGGTGCTGCGCTGCCGTAAGATCCTGATACTCGCTGATGACCCGCGGATAATCAGCATGGGCGTACAGCGCGCCGAGCCGGTCTATACGCGCAAGGATGACATCTTCCGCCGCCTGCGGCTCGCTTTTCCAGCGAGAAAGCAGAACGTCGTAACGATTCAGCGCAGATTGCGCAAGCTGCAGGCGCTCCTTTTCTGTTCTGCCTGGCACATCGGCAAGGCGAACCCTTTCGGCGGCGGCGTTACGCTCAAGACGGCGACGCTCCGCCGGGGACAGCGGCACCCGCTGTGAAAGTACGAGCGCGGGGGTATTCACGCGGTTATCCGTCAGGGCGTCGACAAGCTCGCTGAGCAGGACATTATTCTCTGGCGCGGTAGCCAGTGCGCGCGTGTCCGCCAGAAGCCGATCCCAGCTTTTTCCCTGGCGTAACCAGACATACGAGAGCGTCTGAAGATGCGCCTGAGTGGGGTTTTGGGTGACCAACTGCCGGGCTTCCTGCAGCGCGAGTGCATCCATGCGAGCATCGGCCAGGGTTTTGATATAGCCGATACGATAATCATCGTTATTCGGCGCAAGGCTGCACGCCTCTTTCCAGAGCGATAAGGCTGGCTGCCACGCTTTTTGATTTCTCCTGGCCTGGGCAACGGCAGCAACGCCGCGAGCGGGCAGCGGCATATAGATGCCATAACGCTGCCAGACCTCAATCACCTCATCATCATGACCTGCCCAGGATGCCACCTGTAACCAGTCTGCGACCTGTTCAGGCGTCAGGGCGTGCTGTTGCTGATAATGCTGTAGATAATCAAGAAACGGCGTGTAATTACCGTTACGCGCCTGTTGAATCTGTTGTTCATAAACGGATTCCGTTGCCTGAACCAGAACAGGAAAGAGTAATAACAGTAACAATAATCCTGGGGTGCGATAAAAGAATAACGTATTGAAGCGAAGCGATCTTTCCATATCTATTTGCCATTTGTTTATCATGAATCCATTGCATAACACGGCTGCCTTTTAACTGTGCGTTAAAGGCGATAAATGAGAACATTAAATCTGAATGCAGTAACGTTATGGGGTACTTACTTAAAGGTAATTATGGATCCTTATCTCGATGGATTGGGTAAACGGTAATGTACACCTGATATGTTGCCGGATAAATATGGTGAATAGAGGCTGGGTGGTTTTGAGATAATTCTGTAGTGAGCGGTTTTTTATGATTATATTGGAGGGGTTCTGTATTTATAACATTATGATATTTAAATGTTTTATTTTTATTGTGACAGATTTGTTTATATTTTTAATGAGGCATGGAAGCATCAATTAAAGTACTTTCTTGTGCATGTTTGGGAAGTTTCATGACAAAAATTCTTAATGTTTAGCGAAGTGTCTTTTCTGAGATTGTTTTTTATTTATAATTAATGTCAGACATTGAATGATGGTCTACAGGAAGTCTTACTCATCAATGTGTGTATTGAGGGATGTTCAAAGCCAGAATACATTTGTCGTTAATATAACAGCGCTATAAAACGAAGGCGGCCTTCTCTCGGAAGGAGCGTTCTTGCTTTAATCTAAAAGGGATGGTTAGTGGCAACTTCAATAGTGTTAGTGACTCAGGATCGCTATCTTGTCAGGGGCATGAGGCTTTTTTTTCCAGATATTATCCTGCTCGACTCGATTGACAGAAACATATTTGATAATGGTGCCGACGAATACTCTGTATTGATTGATAGTCGTTCTCCGCTCCGTTTATATGATTACCTGATACGTCATCCGGCCAGAACAAGGAAAACGATCTGCTGCGTTATGCTGGATATGCGACATCGCGAAGAGAATCTACTCAGTATGAAGTTGTTTATGAACACGTCGCTCACCGCGCCGGATATGGCGTCGCTGTTTAATCTGGTGCTCAACATGAAGGGCAGGCGTCTGACAACCAAATGGCTGCTTAACTTACGGCTTAGCACGCACGAGGCGATCATGCTGCGGTTGCTGAGGGCAGGGATGTCGATGGAAGCCGTTGCCGATGAGTTGAATACGTCGGTGAAAAGCCTCTACCGCAAACGAACGGCGCTTTCGGAACGGCTGGGGGCGGAGAACTTCAATGAGGCGTGTTTGTTTATCTTTAAAAATAAACTGCTGGATGTGATTGGGAACGATCCCTAGATTGAAAAGAGATCAAAAGCAAAAACCCGCCTTTTGGGCGGGTTCTTTAAACAGTGGTGACCGGACTCGGAATCGAACCAAGGACACGGGGATTTTCAATCCCGCCCTGACTCTGCGCAGTTTTCAACGCCAGCCACGCCGCCAGTTCCGGGCAGTGGGTGACCAGACGGCCTTCTTCGCGCCGGTATTGCAGCAGATCTGAGGAACAGGATTTATCGGTACCGTTGTAGCGGACAAGGTGCCCTGACAGGCAGGGGCTAAGCAGGATTATATCTTTGATGGGCATGGGAGATACCTTTGATAAGGTGCGTGGTAACGCGTTTATCTCGATACCGGCGGATATAAGGTGGCAGAAAATGAGCGGGTGGCGGTTGGATTTTGGGGGAGAGGAAACGCGTATTATAATGAAAAACGAACAGTATCTTCTGCTCTTTAACCCCGTTTATGAACTGCCAGAGGCTAAGCCATGTGTTTTATCCTGAGCGGGTGATACCAGAAGGAGACTCCTGGAAGTGATTGAAAAATTTAAAAGGACGTTAGAAATGAATAAATATCTGTCTGGTCTGTGTGTTGTTTCTTTTTTTTATTTTTCTTCAATAGGTTACGCGCACTCTGCGGGGCTAAATAAAGTTCAGGTTAGTATCAAACCCAGCAGCGCTAATGGAGGATATATCCCGGTAATTTCTGATGCAGATGAAATCGAGCCTTCTGATTTCAGGGAGTCGGACCTACGGGAGATGCAGGATAGCCTGAGGAAGATGAAGTCCGACAACCGCAAAGTCGATGAGCTAACTCAGAAGGTTTTACAGCTTGAGAGAAAGAATTCTGAGCAGGAGAGTAAGATCGAGCGTTTGCAAAGAAGCCTTGATGACATGAAGCGGAGCAACGACAACCTTTCAAATCAGGTCAGCAATTTATCCGGCAAAATTAAGTGATAAAAAAGAGCCACCGCCTGTATTAACTTATCGGGCTATTAGCGTAAGCGTGCCTGCATTAAAGCCACGCTTATCAGCGCACAGAAATCGGCCGTAGCCATAAAGCAAAAACCCAGCCATAGGCTGGGTTTTCTAAATAGTGGTGCCCGGACTCGGAATCGAACCAAGGACACGGGGATTTTCAATCCCCTGCTCTACCGACTGAGCTATCCGGGCAACGGGGCGCATTAAACCTGATCTGCTTCCTGCCGTCAACGAAAAATGTTGTTTTCGTTACGGACTGCGCAATCTCTCGCCATTTCGCCGCACTCTTAAGCGAAAAAGCGCGTCCAGAGCGCTGAGAGCGGCATGGCGATCAGCAGCGCGGGCAGCATATTCACCACGGCAAACATCTTAATCCCGCAGATGCGTAACCCGGTCGCCAGCAACAGCAGGCCGCCGACGGCAGTAAAGTCCGCCATCATTGCCGGCGTAGTCAGCGGGAGTATCAGCGCGGCGCAGGTGGCGAGAGCCAGCTGAATCAGCAGCATCGGGACGCAAATTGCCGCGACGGCGATACCGAGCGTGGTGGCAAAAATGGTGGCGGTGAAGAAATCGAGAAACGCTTTCGCAATTAATATACTCGGGTCGCCCGTCATCCCTTCCTGCATCGAACCGAATATCCCGGTGCCGCTGGCACAAAACAGAATAATGATCGCAACGTAGTTCTGAATAAACGACTCGTGCGAACCGTTTTTCGCCTTACCGGGTCGGGCAATCAGGTTTTTGGCTTTGCCTACCGCGTTATTGATGCCCTTTTCCAGATAGCAAAATTCGCCAATCAGTGCGCCGAGCAGCGTTGCCAGCACCATGACGGGCAGGTTGGCGCATTTGATGACTAAAAGGATGCCGATGCCCAGCGAGGCCAGGCCAAAAATAGACGGCATGGAGGTACGAATACGCTCCGGTAGCCGCTGGCTTAACACGCCGCCAAGTATGCCGCCCAGCAGCACTGCGCCGGCGTTGATAAAGGGTCCAATTACCACCGCTAACTCCTGTTACTTAATCATTGGTATTGCATGATTATGACACGCAAAGCGGGCATTACGCTTAGCTTTGGAAGGTTTTGTGCATATTGATTCCTTCTTGCACCTCAAAATAAAAGGTGACATTATTGCGCGAATTTTCTCCTCCCTGTCTCACCATTCGGTGAGGGTAACTAGCGCCTATGAAAACCATGAAAATTGCCGTCAGCCGCGAGCTGCTCTCCACTGTCTCAACCCACCGTGAAAAGGTGACGCTGGATAACACGGATTTTACCGATGTGGCGGCAGTCGTCATGACAACTGCTGAAAGTCGCAGCGGTATTCTCGCGTTGCTGAAACGCACGGGCTTTCAGTTACCGGTGTTTATTTTCTCGCAGGAGCACACGGACGTGCCTGACGGTGCTACCGCGGTCATCTCGGGAAAAGCGCAGGAGTTTCTGGAACTGGAGACTGCTGCCAGCCGTTACGAAGAGAATCTGCTGCCGCCGTTTTTTGACACACTGAGCCAGTACGTGGAGATGGGTAACAGCACCTTCGCCTGTCCTGGTCACCAGCACGGGGCGTTTTTCAAAAAGCATCCGGCGGGACGACAGTTCTTTGATTTCTTCGGTGAGAACGTGTTTCGTGCCGACATGTGCAATGCTGACGTGAAACTCGGGGATTTACTGATCCACGAAGGGTCCGCCAAGCATGCGCAAAAGTTCGCGGCGAAAGTGTTCAATGCGGATAAAACCTACTTTGTGCTGAACGGCACGTCGGCGGCCAACAAGGTGGTGACCAACGCGCTGCTGACGCGTGGCGATCTGGTGCTGTTCGACCGCAACAACCATAAATCCAATCACCACGGGGCGCTGATTCAGGCAGGGGCCACGCCGGTGTATCTTGAGGCTGCGCGTAATCCATTTGGCTTTATTGGCGGGATTGACGAGCACTGTTTTGATGACGCGTACCTGCGCGATCTTATCCGCGAGGCTGCGCCGGAGAAAGCCGACGAGGCGCGTCCGTTCCGCCTGGCGATCATCCAGCTTGGCACCTATGACGGCACGATCTACAACGCCCGTCAGGTGATCGACAAGATCGGCCATCTGTGTGATTACATCCTGTTTGACTCTGCCTGGGTGGGCTACGAGCAATTTATTCCGATGATGGCGGAAACGTCTCCGCTGTTGCTGGAGCTGAACGAGAACGATCCTGGCATTTTTGTGACCCAGTCGGTGCATAAGCAGCAGGCCGGGTTCTCGCAAACGTCGCAGATCCATAAAAAGGATAACCACATTCGTGGCCAGGCGCGTTTTTGCCCCCATAAGCGGCTGAACAATGCGTTTATGCTGCACGCCTCCACCAGTCCGTTTTATCCGCTGTTTGCAGCGCTGGATGTGAATGCCAAAATTCATGAAGGCGAGAGTGGGCGCAGGCTGTGGGCGGAGTGTGTTGAGCTGGGCATTGAGGCGCGCAAGGCGATCATTGCCAACTGCCATATGATTAAGCCGTTTATCCCGCCGGTGGTGGCGGGGCGGCCGTGGCAGGATCATCCGACGCACGCCATTGCCAGCGAGCGCCGCTTCTTCAGCTTCGAGCCGGGGGCGAAATGGCACGGGTTTGCGGGTTATGCCCGCGAGCAGTACTTTGTCGACCCGTGCAAGCTGCTGCTGACCACGCCGGGGATTGATGCGGAAACCGGGGAATATACCGGGTTCGGCATTCCGGCGACCATTCTTGCGCACTACCTGCGCGAAAACGGCATCGTGCCGGAGAAATGCGATCTCAACTCAATCCTGTTCCTGCTGACGCCAGCTGAAAGCAGCGAGAAGCTGGCGCAGCTGGTGGCAATGCTGGGACAGTTCGAGCAGCATATTGAAGACGATACGCCGCTGGCGGACGTACTGCCGACCATCTACCAGAAATACCCGGTGCGCTACCGGGATTACACCCTCCGCCAGTTGTGTCAGGAGATGCACGATCTTTATGTCAGCTTTGACGTAAAAGATCTGCAGAAGGCGATGTTCCGCAAAGAAAGCCTGCCTGAGGTGGTGATGAATCCACAGGACGCGAACCAGGCCTACATTCGCGGAAACGTGGAGCTGGTGCGCATACGGGATGCCGCAGGGCGCATTGCTGCCGAAGGGGCGCTGCCCTATCCGCCTGGCGTGCTGTGCGTGGTGCCGGGTGAAGTCTGGGGCGGGGCGGTACAGCGTTACTTCCTGGCGCTGGAAGAGGGCATCAACCTGCTGCCGGGCTTCTCGCCGGAGCTGCAGGGGGTATACAGCGAGAAGGATGCGGACGGGATTAAACGGCTGTATGGGTATGTGTTGAGGTAGTGCGGGCTGCTGCCCTCACCCTAACCCTCTCCCACAGGGAGAGGGAACGTTTCATCAAACCGCACTACGCTTGTACATCCTCCTTGGATGCCCAATCTTCCCGTACAGCATCTCCACGCTCAGAAACCCCGCCTCCACGCAGTGCTCCAGATAGCGCCGGGTAGTGGTTTTACTCAACCCCGTTTCGCTCACCACCTCATCCACGGTAAAGCAGTGCGTCGCCTTGTCGTTGAACAGCGCCTGCACCCGGGCCAGCGTATTCTCCTCAATCCCTTTGCTGCCGTTGTCCTGGCGGTAGTTCTTCGCCTGGAGTTGATACAGTGAATCGACGTTTTGCTGATCGACAATCTTCCAGACGCGCTGCTGTTCGGTAAATTGCACAAAGCGCTCCAGCGACTGGCTGAGGCGCTTCCAGGAAACCGGCTTAAGGATATAGTCAAACGCGCCGTTGCGGATGGCCTGGCTGCAGGTGTCCATATCGCTGGCGGCGGTGATGAAAATCACCGAGCAGTTGGCGCGGGTCAGCATCGGGTTACTGATAAGGGTGATGCCTTTGCCGTCCGGCAGATAGTTATCCAGCAGCATCAGCTGAGGCTGTTTACGCTCAAGCTGAACCTGCGCGTCGGCCAGTGACGAGGCAATCCCCACCAGTCTCAGACGCGGGTGTTTGCTGATGAGCTCCGCGTGCAGCTGTGCCAGTTCGTTCTCGTCTTCAACAATCAGTACGTCGATAAGTTCATGTTGCATAGTCGGTGTCTTCCAGTTGCCGGACGGTTCCCGAGGCCGGGATAAACAATGAGAAAATGGCGCCGCGTGGGGTATTATCGGCAACTTCTATCGCGCCGCCAGCCTGCGTAACGTAGCTTTCGATCAGATACAGACCAATCCCATGATCGCCGCGTGTTTTGGTGGTGATGCCGCGTTCAAAGATCCGCTCACGGATCTCCGGTTTAATGCCTACGCCCTGGTCGGCGACTTCAATAATCAGCTCCTGCTCGCTGAGTTTTATCAGCACTTCCACCGGCGCATGGGGAAGCGGCGAGCGCTGTGTTGCTTCGATGGCGTTATCCAGCAGGTTACCAATAATCGAAATCAACTCTTGCTCCCCAAGCGGCAGGAACGGCTTATCCAGCCGACAGGCCGGGTCGAAACTCAGCTCGACGCCTTTTTCCCGCGCGCGGGCGGCTTTTCCCAGCAGCAGGCCACACAGGGTGGGGGAACTGAAGCGCGACGAGATAAAGTCCAGCAGCTCCTGGGCATGTTCCGACTGCGCCTGTATGTAGCCAATCGCCTCCTCATAGCGGCCCATATGCAGCAGGCCGGAGAGGGTGGTCATCCGGTTTAACTGCTCGTGACGCATAATGCGCAGGTTATCGACATAGCGCTTTACCTGGCTGAGCTGGGCGCTCAGAGAGTCGATTTCGTTGCGATCGCGGAAGGTGATCACCCAGCCCTGCAGCGAGCCCTCAAGCATGATGTGAACCCGGCTGGCAATCACCGTGAGATCGTTAAAACGGCAAATCTCATCGTGGGTATCTTTAGCCAGCATCGTCTGCGTGTCGAAGAACGGGACCGGGTCGATCACCTGGCTTATCAACTGTCCGCGCAGTTCACGCGCCGGCTGGCTCAGCCCCAGCAGTTTGCGCGCCGCCTGGTTGATCACTTCTATGCGCCGCTCGTTATCAATGGCAATCACCCCTTCGTAGATAGATTCCATCATCGCCTTTTGCTGACGTACCAGCAGGCCGATTTCTCGCGGTTCGAGGGAGAAGATCTGCTTCTTTATACTGCGGGTAAAGAACCAGGAGAAGATAAAGAGGGCCAAAAGCAGCAGCACGGCGGCAATCAGGATATTGACCACTTTACTGACGGTAATGGTATCCAGGTAGCTGGTGAGATAGCCCACGGAAACAATGCCAACCACCTGCCCGGCATCGTTGAAGATAGGGGCTTTACTGCGCAGCGAAATACCCAGTCCGCCTTTACGGATGGTTGTCGTGCTTTTCCCCTGCAGGACGGCCTCATTGTCGCCGCCAACCAGCGTCGTGCCCACTCTGTCGGCAAAGACGGAATGAAAAAGGTGCTTTCCCGTGTTATCTCCAATCACAATAAAGCTGGCATCGCTATGGGCAGCCATTTTCTGCATAAAATCATGGATCGCGGTGATATCTTTTTGTTCAACTTCATTGCGTAATGACGGAATAAGCGCAATCTCCTCCGCCTGTATTTTTGCGCGCGCACTCATTTCCTGATAAAGCTGCTTACCGACATCGGCATAATAATATCCGCCCAGCAACGCAAAAAGCACTGAGAAAAAGGCAACCAGCGAAATAAACAACTTAATCTGGAAAGAGACTTTCATAACTATCACGCAAGGTAGCGACAAAGATCGCCAATATATCATCTTTTTTTCTGTGGCTGCCTGCGCTTTGCCGAAAACTTGTGATCCCTTGCACAGCGGGTGCTGTAAAAGATTTATCCTGAGGGCTTACCTCGTTCAGGCTATATGAATAAATGTTATTTGTTTGTTCAATTCAGAAAAGAAACCATAAAAACCACGATAATAAATAAGGCATAAATCACATTAAATAAAAGAAACCATTAAAACCATAGTGGCCATTAAAACTTCGCTTTTAATATGTCATCCCTCACATAAAGTAAGCCTTTGTGACTCTAAGCTGAACGCACAAAATAACCAAGGGGCTTATTATGAGCACAACTGACGATTCTTTCTCTGTTACCCACGACCCGATGGAAATTCAGCGACCCTCGCTCAAAGAGCGTTGGTGGCATATTATGGATACCTGGAAAATCGGGATTATCCCTCTGCCGCTGTTTGTTCTGGCGGGCGCACTGATTGCGATTGATTGTCTGGGCGGAAAGCTGCCGAGCGACATCGTGGTGATGGTAGCGACCTTGGCCTTCTTCGGCTTTGCCTGCGGTGAGTTTGGCAAGCGCCTGCCGATTGTCGGCAAGCTCGGTGCGGCGGCGATTTGCGCAACCTTTATCCCTTCCGCGCTGGTCTATTACGGCCTGCTGCCGGATGTGGTGGTCGAGTCCACCACTAAGTTCTATAAATCCACCAATATTCTCTATCTCTACATCTGCTGCATTATCGTCGGCAGCATCATGAGCATGAACCGCACGGTGCTGATTCAGGGCTTCCTGCGCATCTTCTTCCCGATGCTGTGCGGCGAAATCGTCGGCATGCTGGTGGGGATGGGCGTTGGTCTCGCGCTGGGCCTGGAGCCGTTCCAGATCTTCTTCTTTATCATTCTGCCCATTATGGCGGGCGGTGTCGGGGAAGGCGCAATTCCGCTTTCCATCGGTTATGCCACCCTGCTGCACATGGACCAGGGCGTAGCGCTCGGCCGCGTGCTGCCGATGGTGATGCTCGGCGGTCTGACCGCGATCATTATCTCCGGTTGCCTGAACCAGCTTGGTAAGCGCTACCCGCACCTGACCGGTGAAGGCCAGCTGATGCCTAACCGCGCCAATGCCGATGCCACCGTCTCTCAGCCTGCGTTCTCTGGTAAAGCGGACGTGACCACAATCGCCTCTGGCGCTCTGCTGGCGGTGCTGCTCTACATGCTGGGCATGCTCGGCCACAAGCTCATTGGCCTGCCAGCCCCGGTCGGCATGCTGTTTATGGCGGTGCTGGTGAAGCTCTGCAACGGCGCCTCTCCGCGCCTGCTGGAAGGCTCACAGGTCGTCTACAAATTCTTCCAGACTTCCGTGACCTACCCCATCCTCTTCGCCGTCGGCGTGGCTATCACCCCGTGGCACGAACTGGTGGCGGCGTTCACCGTCAGCAACCTGCTGGTGATTGTCAGCACCGTTTCTGCGCTGGTGGCGACCGGCTTCTTCGTCGGCAAAAAGATCGGTATGCATCCGATTGATGTCGCCATCGTCTCCTGCTGCCAGAGCGGGCAGGGCGGTACCGGCGACGTGGCGATCCTGACCGCAGGCAACCGCATGAGCCTGATGCCGTTCGCCCAGATTGCTACCCGTATCGGCGGAGCGATTAACGTCTCTATCTCTCTGCTGATTCTGGGCAACTTCCTCGTTTAAGTTTTCAGGAAAGAACAATGAAACTCGCAAGCTTTTTATACCAGGGAAAACGCAGCTACGGCATCGTCCAGGCCGACGGCGTGATTGATTTAGGCCGCCGTCTCGGCGACCGCTACAGCGACCTCAAGGCGCTGCTGCAGGGCAACGGGCTGGCACAGGCCACCCGCTACCTGAACGACGCGGTGGACGTCCCGATGAACGCTATCACCTTCTTACCGGTGATTGAGCAGCCGGAAAAAATTCTCTGCGTGGGCATGAACTACGCCGACAAGCGCAAGGAGTTTGACCAGCATAACCCGGCCCCGACGCTGTTTGTCCGCTTCCCGGATTCACAGACCGGCCATAACGAACCGGTGCTGAAGCCGCGCCACTCCAGTGAATTCGACTACGAAGGCGAGCTGGCAGTGATCATCGGCAAAGGTGGGGAGAACATCAGCCGCGACGACGCGCTGCGCCACGTGGCGGGCTACAGCTGCTACATGGACGGCTCCGCCCGTGACTGGCAGCACACCTGGTTTACCGCCGGAAAAAACTGGCGTCAGACCGGCGCGTTTGGCCCCTGGATGGCGACGGCGGATGAGATCCCGGATCCGCACCAGCTGGCAATCCGCACCTGGCTGAACGGCCGCATGGTGCAGGAAGACAACACCAGCAGCATGATCCACAAGGTTGCGGAGCTGATCGAGTACATCAGCACCTTCACCCGCCTCAGCCCGGGCGATGTGATCATCACCGGATCCCCAGGCGGGGTGGGTAAAAAGCGTAACCCGCCGCTGTTTATGAAAGAGGGCGATCGCATTGAGGTGGAGATCGAGCATATCGGTCATCTGAGCAACGTGATCGTGGAAGCGCCCGCCGTCGGGCTTGCGGCAGCACACTGAGTAAAACGGCATGAACAGTCAACCCATCGATTTTCGCCACACTCTGGTGGCGAAGCATCCGGAACGCTTAAGCCAGATCCGCTACCTGCTGGCAGACAGCGGCCTGGGCCTGGACAACGACATCGCGCTGTTTGTCGAAGCCTGGTCCGGCTCGCAGCTGGTGGGTTGCGCAGGGCTTGCCGCCAACGTCATCAAATGCGTGGCGGTCAACGAGCAGCTTCGCGGTGAGAACCTCAGCGCGCGGCTGCTGGCTGAGGTGGAAAATGCGGCGCTGGAGCGCGGCCATTTTCACCTCTTCCTCTGCACCCGTCCGTGCAACCGGGAGCGCTTTGCCCGCAGTGGCTTCTGGCCGATTGCCCAGAGCGGAAACAACGCGGTGCTGATGGAGAACACCCCGCAGGGGATCGAACGCTACTGCCGTTCCCTGCGCGCGAAGCGCAAAAGCGGGGAGAACATTGGCGCGATAGTGATGAACGCCAATCCCTTCACCCTCGGCCATCGCCATCTGGTGGAGCAGGCGGCGCAGCAGTGCGATGCGCTGCATCTCTTCGTGGTGCGTGAAGATGCGTCGTTCTTCCCGTTTAGCGCGCGCATTGAGATGGTGCGGGCGGGCGTGGCGCATCTGCCGAACGTGGTGGTGCATGAAGGCTCGCAGTACATCATCTCCCGCGCCACCTTCCCGGCCTACTTCCTGAAGGAGACCGGCAAAGTGCAGCAGGCGTGGAGTGAAATCGACGTGCTGATTTTCCGGGACTTTATTGCCCCGGCGCTGGGCATCACCCACCGCTTCATCGGCTCGGAGCCCTTTTGCGACATCACCCGGCAGTACAACCAGACGCTGCACGACCTGCTGGCCTCGCATATTGAGGTGGTGGAAATGCCGCGCATCAAGGCCACCGGCAACGCCATTTCCGCGTCCGAAGTGCGCCGTTTACTCAAGACACAGCAGTTTTCCCGGATCCGGGAGATTGTCCCGGACTCCACCTTCGCGCATCTCGAAACGCATTACCGTGCGAGTGCCGAAGTCGCATAACTACCAGGAATTTATCATGAATATTGTAAGGGAGGCGCTGGCCGGCACGCAGGAGTCCAGCGACCTGATGGTGAAAATCGCTCCCGCTCACGGCGAGCTGGAGATAGTCATCCACAGTGAAGTGATTAAGCAGTTTGGCGAGCAGATTCGCCAGGTGGTCAACGACACATTGCGCGCCATGAACGTGCACCAGGGACTCATCATTATTGAAGATAAAGGGGCGCTGGACTGTGTTATTCGCGCCCGCCTGCAAAGCGCGCTGATGCGTGCCGCCGATGATCAAACCATCAACTGGGGGGCGCTGAAATGAGCAAACTCCGCCGCAGTATGCTGTTCCTGCCGGGCGCCAACGCCGCCATGCTTTCCACCGCCTTTATCTACCGGCCTGATTCCATCATGTTTGACCTGGAAGACGCCGTTGCCCTGCGCGAGAAAGACACCGCGCGCATGCTGGTGTTCCAAGCGCTACAGCACCCGATGTATCAGGATATCGAAACCGTGGTGCGCATTAACCCGCTGAGCACGCCGTTTGGCCTGCTGGATCTGGAAGCCGCCGTGCGGGCGGGCGTGGACGTGATTCGCCTGCCGAAAACCGATACCCCGGACGATATCTACGAGCTGGAGGGGCACCTGGCGCGTATTGAACGCGAGTGCGGCCGCGAAGTCGGCTCTACCCGCGTCATGGCGGCGATTGAATCGGCCATTGGCGTGATAAATGCCGTGGCGATTGCCCGCAGCTCCCCGCGCCTCATCGGCATCGCGCTGGCCGCCTTTGATTATGTGATGGATATGCAGACCGAGCGCGGCGACGGCACCGAGCTGTTCTACGCCCGCTGCGCCGTATTGCACGCCGCCCGCGCGGCGGGCATCGACGCCTTCGACGTGGTGTGGTCAGACGTTAACGACGAGGCCGGGTTCCTGCGCGAGGTCGATCTGATCCGCAAGATGGGCTTTAACGGCAAATCGCTGATTAACCCGCGCCAGATTGACCTGCTGCATAACGCATACGCCCCGACGCAGGAAGAGGTGGAACACGCGAAGCGAGTGATTGAGGCGGCAGAAGAGGGCGAGCGTAACGGCCTGGGCGTGGTGTCGCTCAACGGCAAAATGGTGGATGCACCGATTATTAACCACGCGCAGGTGGTGCTGGAGCGCGCGGCGGCCTCCGGCGTGCGTCGGTAAGGATGACAGAATGAACCAGACTGAACTTCTCCATATGAATTTCCCCCATCTGCGGGGCTTAAAACCGTTTGATACCGCCCACAGCGCGACGCCGTGGCTGGCGGATGCTGACGCGAAGCACAGCCGCAAACTCTGCGCCTCCGTTGAAGAGGCGGTGAAGCGCTGCGGCCTGCAGGACGGGATGACCATCTCTTTCCACCACGCGTTTCGCGAAGGCGACCGGGTGATCAACACCGTCGTGGCGCTGCTGGCGCGAATGGGTTTCAAAAACCTGACGCTGGCCTCCAGCTCGCTGATGACCTGCAATGACGCGCTGATCGAGCATATTGAAAGCGGCGTCATCACCCGGATTTACACCTCCGGAATGCGCGGCAGGCTGGCGGATGCCATCTCCCACGGGCTGATGGACGAGCCGGTGCAAATTCACTCCCACGGCGGGCGCGTGAAGCTCTTGCAGGACGGCGAGCTGAATATCGACGTGGCGTTTCTCGGCGTGCCGTGCAGCGATGAGTTTGGCAACGCCAACGGCACCCACGGTAAATCCTGCTGCGGCTCGCTGGGCTACGCCATGGTGGATGCGCACTTTGCCCGCAAGGTGGTGCTGCTGACCGAAGAACTGGTGCCGTTCCCCAATATGCCCGCCAGCCTGGTGCAGGACCAGGTGGACTACATCGTGCAGGTTGAGAGCGTCGGTGACCCGGCGAAAATCAGCGTTGGCGCGGCGCGCGTCACCAGCAACCCGCGCGAGCTGATGATCGCCCGCTATGCGGCGGACGTGATTGAACATTCCGGCTACTTTAACCCGGGCTTCTCAATGCAGACCGGCTCCGGCGCGGCGGCGACCGCCTGCACGCGCTTTATGGAAGAGAAAATGGAGCGCAGCGGCGTGAAGGCGCGCTTCGCGCTTGGCGGCATCACCGGCAGCCTGGTGGATTTGCACGAGAAGGGGCTCATCGAAAAGCTGCTCGACACCCAGTGCTTTGACGGCCAGGCGGCGGCGTCTCTGGCGCGCAACCCGAACCACGTGGAGATCTCCACCAATGTTTACGCCAATCCCGGCAGCAAGGCGGCAAGCTGCGACCAGCTCGACGTGGTGATCCTCAGCGCCCTCGAAATCGACGTTGATTTCAACGTCAACGTCATCACCGGCTCCGACGGCGTGATGCGCGGCGCGTCCGGCGGACACTGCGACGTGGCCGCTGCGGCGAACCTCACCATCGTCGTCGCGCCGCTGCTGCGCAGCCGCATTCCGACGGTCGTGAAGCGCGTCACCACGCGCCTCACGCCGGGTGAGAGCATCGACGTGCTGGTCACCGATCACGGCATTGCGGTCAACCCTGCGCGCCCGGAGGTGCGGGAGCGGCTGATGGCTGCCGGGCTGAAGATTGTGGATATCAACGCGCTCTATGAACGGGCGATATCGCTGACGGGCGTACCGAAGCCGATTGAGTTTACCGACAAAATCGTCGGGGTGATCCGCTACCGCGACGGCAGCGTGATCGACACCGTGCGACAGGTGAAGGAGTGATTATGACAGTAGCGACACCCGTGCGGACGGGTGTCAGCCTGGACGAACTGCTGGCGGCGAAAGAGCGCCGCGCAGCGCGTCAGGCTGACATGCTTGAGCACTATCAACAACCGGTGATTTCCCTCACGCTGGTCACGCCAGGGGAAATTAAAGACAGCCTGCGCTATCGCAACACCATGGGCGTAGCGCTCCAGACGTGCGACCAGCTGCTATGGGAGAACCGCTGGCAGGTGCTGGACCGTCAGGTGCTGTGGCTTCCGACCGGGCCCGAGGCCCTGTGGTGCGTGGCTCATCCGGCAGCGGAAATTAAAGCGCACTGCGCGGATCTGGAGCAGACGCACCCGCTCGGCAGGCTGTGGGATCTGGATGTTATCTGCCCTCAGCATGGCCACGTCGGGCGTCAGTCGCTGGGGGCAAATCTCAGACGCTGCCTGATCTGCGACGAACCTGCGCATGCCTGTTCCCGCTCGCGGAACCATCCCGTTGAGCAGGTGGTTTCCCGGGTGGAGAAGATGATTGATGACTGGTTTGCTCGCGACTAAACCCCGCATTGCGGACGTGCCCGCGCTTGCCGAAGCGGCACTGTGGCAGGAGCTGGAGCTGACGCCCAAACCGGGGCTGGTGGACAAGCTCAATAACGGTTCCCACCGCGATATGGACCACGCGCTGTTTGCCCGCAGCATTGCGGCGATTACGCCGTGGTTTGCGCGCTTTGCTGAACTTGGTAACGCGCATGCGGATAAGCCCGCTGACGCACAGCTACGGATTATCCGCCCAATGGGGATGGCCTGCGAGCAGGCGATGTACGCCGCGACGAACGGCGTGAATACGCACAAAGGCGGGATTTTTGCCCTGGGTTTACTGTGCTTCGCCGCCGGACGTGTGAACAATCTTTCTGCGGACAGCCTCTGTTGTGAGGTGGGTAACATCTGCCGCGGGCTGGTGTCGCGAGAGTTGGCCGCGCGCAGCGGGCAGGCGACGGCGGGCGAGCGGCAGTTTCAGCAGCACGGCTTAACCGGCGCGCGCGGTGAGGCGGAAAGCGGCTTTGCCACGGTGCGTAAGGCGTTGGCACAGTGGAACGGACGGTCGCTTCACAGCCTGCTGTTACGCCTGATGTCAGTCAATCAGGACAGCAATCTGGTGTCGCGCGGTGGCATGGAAGGGCTGCGCTACGTTCAGGGCTACGCGCGGGAATTGCTGGCTAACGGCTGGGACCGCGAAGCGTTGCTTAAAATGGATATCGCATTGATAGAGCGCAATCTGAGTCCGGGGGGCAGCGCGGATTTGCTGTCGGTGGGGTGGGTGCTTTCTGGAATAAAATAGCCGGGTGGCGGCTTCGCCTTACCCGGCCTACGGTTGGGTTTTGTAGGCCCGGTAAGCGTTAGCGCCACCGGGCACAACAATCAATGCGCGATCGGCTGCGCACCGTTCGGCACACGCACGTGTTTGTACTTGAACAGCGCGATGAACGCGAAGAACAGCACCAGCGAGTATGCGGCGAAGATCAGCCACACCGGCTGCCAGTTGGTGATGCCGTTGGTGGTGTACATCTCTACCACTTTACCGCTCACCACGCCGCCCAGAATACAGCCGAAGCCGTTGGTCATCATCAGGAACATGCCCTGTGCGCTGGCGCGGATTTCAGGCTTCACTTCTTTTTCCACGAATACGGAACCGGAAATGTTGAAGAAGTCGAAGGCACAGCCGTAAACAATCATCGACAGCACCAGCAGTACGGTGCCGAATGCGCTCGGGTCGCCGTAGGCGAACAGACCAAAGCGCAACATCCATGCCGCGATACTGATCAGCATGACGTTCTTGATGCCGTAGCGGCTCAGGAAGAACGGGATGGTCAGGATGAACAGCGTCTCAGAGATCTGAGAGATGGACATCATCACCGACGCATGCTCAACGATAAAGCTTCCGGCAAACAGCGGATTGTTATCGAAGCTGTGCAGGAAGGTGTTGCCGAACATGTTGGTGATCTGCAGCTCTGCGCCCAGCAGCATGGAGAAGATAAAGAAGATCGCCATCCGTTTGTTTTTAAACAGCGCGAACGCGTCCAGACCGAGCATGGTGCTCCAGCTCTGGTTTTTCTGCTGGTTTGAAACCGGAATGGTTGGTAGCGTCAGGGTGAAGATCGCCAGCAGCACGGAGAGCGCGGCACCGATGTAGAGCTGCATATGGCTCAGTTCAAAGCCTGCGAAGCTCACGCCCCACATTGCCATGATAAAGCCGATGGTGCCCCAGATACGGATTGGCGGGAAATCGGTCACGATATCCATCCCGGCAGATTTCAGGCGGTAGTAAGAGATGGTGTTGATCAGCCCAAGCGTTGGCATATAGGCCAGCGAGTTAAGCAGGATCACCATAAACATTGCCCCTGGCGTGGTCACTTCGGCCGCCATAAACAGCGTCCCCGCGCCCACCAGATGGCAAAGCATGTACAGCCATTTCGCACTTAACCATTTATCCGCCACGATACCGAGCAGTGTTGGCATGAAGACCGCCGCGATACCCAGCGAGCTGTAGACGGCACCGATTGACGCACCATCGAACTTGAGCGTCACAAACATATAGGAGCCGAGTGTAGTCAGCCAGCTACCCCACAGGCAGAACTGCAGAAACGACAATATTTTAAGCTGCAGCTTAAGGTTCATGTTACTTTCCTCACAAGTGAGCGGGAGATATGTTGTTTTTGGAACATTCAGGGTTGTTATTTGATGCAATTCTATCAGTTGGCAACGATATGTTTTGTTACCTCCCGCAAAAAAATGCAATCCACATTAATTTGCAGTTTGGATTGTGATGCAAATAACATTTTCGTATGGGTGTTCAAGTCCCCTCTCCCTTTTGGGGAGAGGGTTAGGGTGAGGGGTAGTTTTCTAGCGACGACGATAGTTCTTCTGCGCCGTATTGACCTTATACAGATAGCGGCGGGACTCCGCTGATGGGTGGCGAGTGGTGAGGGTTGAGTAAACATCCCCCGGCGCCATGCTGTTGATGATGTTTGCGGCCTGCACTTTGTCGTTCGAGAAGACGCGTAGCACGCTGCCCGCGCCGCCGTTATAGGCGGTGATTACGGCATAGCGGCGTGAGGTCGGGTTATCGATGCCGCCGAGATAAACATTGTTCAGCATCGCCAGATAGGCCGTGCCGGTATCAATGTTGCTCTGGGGATCGAACAGATAGCTACGGCTCGGCGTGCCGGATTTGCCCTGCGCGCGGAAGACATCTTTACCGGCGCTGTGCTGGACTACCTGCATCAGCCCCAGGGCGTCGGAACGGCTAACTGCGTAAGGGTTGAACGACGATTCGGTCTGCATAATCGCCAGGATCAGCGACTCATCCACGCCGTACTTACGTGATGCCTGACGCACCATGCCAAGATACTTATGCGCACGCTTGTCGAGGTGGTTCGGCACGAGGTTGATGGTGACGCTATAAATTATCTTCAGGCCGTTAGAGCGGCTCTTCAGTCGCGTCTGCAGCAGATAGTCGGCAAATTTCGTGGCGCGACCTTCCCAGCGGATTGGCTGGCCGGTTTGATCGACAACCTGACCGTACAGGAACGGCTCTTTCGAGATGGTGATATCGTCGGCATCGGAGTAGAGATCGATAGATCCCGGGTCGTCACCCATCAGCAGGGTTTTGATAATCGCCTGACGCAGTCGTGCCGCAGGGTCAGTACCCGCGATGGTTTCAATGGTGATCGTACCCTCATCAAAGTTGATGTGGCTACGGGTCAGATAGGCGTCGGTGTACTTAACGTAGTCCTTCGGTCCGGCAATAAGAACTTCGTTAAATCCCCATATGTTCTCGATGTTGTGGGCAAACTGCCCCATCAAAATGTCAAAACCGTTGGTGTCCTTGATCCAGGCTTCGTTGTAATCATCGCCTTTTTTTGACGAACAGGAGACCAGCAACGGCGCAACAAGGGCTAGCGCTAAAAGTTTTTTCATCATTCCGGGCGTGCGTGTTGTGTTTGCTTAGTCGTTGCTATTGCCCGGCGGCGCTTCGCTTGCACGGGCCTACGGTTTTGTAGGCCGGGTAAGCGCAGCGCCACCCGGCAACAGCCGCTCAATATTATTTTTCTGGAGGCGTATAGCCTTCGATATGCACGTCTTTGCCTTCAAACAGGAAGTTCACCATCTCCTGTTCCAGCAGCTTGCGGTGTTCCGGGTTCATCATGCTGAGCTTTTTCTCGTTAATCAGCATGGTCTGCTTTTTCTGCCACTGTCCCCAGGCTTCTTTGGAGATCTCGTTATAAATGCGTTTACCCAGATCACCCGGATAAAGCTGGAAATCCTGGCCTTCAGCGTCACGCTGCAGGAAAGTACAAAAAATCGTTCTGGCCATACTCATTCCTCTTTTTCTTGTCGATGCTAAACCATTGCACCGGCACGTAATTGCTGTAACAGGCGCTCCACGGGAGCCGCCAGCCCGACTGATGGCGGTTGCGCTAAGTTATACCAGAGAGCGGTGCCTTCATCCATGCACGAGGCAAATGAGGACACGGGAAGCCACATCGGCACAATATCCAGGTGGAAATGGCTGAAGGTATGGCGAAACGCGGTCAGCTGCGTCAGGTTATCGGCAGCAATACCGCGCTGTTTAAGCCATTCACGCAGCAAATCTTCATCTTCAAACTGTGGGAAGCAGTATAGACCGCCCCACAGGCCGCTCGGTGGACGCTGGGCCAGGAACACCTCGTCGCCGTGCTGCATCAGCAGCATGTAACCGGTGCGCTCCGGTAGCGTCTGCTTCGGTTTTTTCCCCGGGTATTGCGACCACGAATGGTTAGCGTAGGCCACGCAGAGAGTATTGAGCGGGCAGAGTTCGCACTTGGGTTTTGAGCGCGTGCAGACCATCGCACCCAGATCCATCATCGCCTGGTTAAAACGTTCGACGCCGTTGGCCGGGGTAACCGCTTCACTGATCTCCCACAGACGTTTCTCAACCTCTTTTTTACCGGGCCAGCCGTCCACGGCATAGCAACGTGCCAGCACGCGCTTCACGTTGCCGTCGAGGATCGGGAAATGCTTACCCAAAGAGAGAGAGAGAATGGCTCCCGCCGTTGAACGCCCGACGCCGGGTAAATCTGCCACTTCATCGAAAGTTTCCGGGAATTTACCGTTGTGGCGCGTGGCGACCTGCTGCGCGGCCTTGTGCAGATTACGCGCGCGGGCGTAATAGCCCAGGCCTGTCCAAAGGTGCAATACCTCGTCCAGCGGGGCATTCGCCAGGTCTGTTACCGTCGGGAAGCGTGCCATAAAACGCTCAAAGTATGGGATCACCGTGGCGACCTGCGTTTGTTGCAACATCACTTCGGAGAGCCATACTTTGTAAGGCGTTTTTTCAATTTGCCAGGGCAGGGTTTTACGCCCGTATTTGTCGTACCAGTCCAGCACCTGGGCTGAAAATTGAGAGGCTTGCATGGTCATCGATTCACATAATCAGGGACGCAGATTGCAGCACAGCGTCAATCTGCTGTAAACCGGATCTTTCCCATGCTTGCATAGACGCCTTAACTTTGGATAATGCCCGTTTCCCGAACATTCTCACAAGCAGACAACTCTTTTATGAAAAACGACGTCATTTCACCGGAATTTGATGAAAACGGTCGCCCGCTGCGCCGTATTCGCAGCTTTGTCCGTCGTCAGGGCCGCCTGACAAAAGGGCAGCAACATGCGCTGGACAACTACTGGCCGGTGATGGGCGTTGAGTTCAGCGAGCAGCCGCTGGACTTTGCCGGGCTGTTTGGCCGCGAAGCGCCAGTCACGCTGGAGATTGGTTTTGGTATGGGCACCTCTCTGGTGACCATGGCGCAAGCTCGCCCGGAGCAGAACTTCCTCGGTATTGAAGTGCATTCCCCGGGCGTCGGCGCGTGTCTCGCAACTGCCCATGAAGAGGGTGTAGAGAACCTGCGCGTAATGTGTCATGACGCGGTGGAAGTGCTGCACAAAATGATTCCTGACAATTCTTTAACCATGGTTCAGCTCTTTTTCCCTGACCCGTGGCACAAAGCACGTCATAATAAACGCCGTATCGTTCAGGCACCGTTTGCCGAGCTGGTGAAAAGCAAGCTGAAACTGGGCGGCGTCTTCCATATGGCGACCGACTGGGAACCTTATGCGGAACATATGCTGGAAGTGATGTCGTCTCTGGACGGGTATAAAAACCAGTCTGAAAGCAACGACTATGTTCCGCGTCCGGATTCACGTCCGGTAACGAAATTTGAACAGCGTGGCCATCGTCTTGGTCACGGTGTATGGGACTTAATGTTCGAGAGGGTGAAATAATGGCAAAGAATCGTAGCCGTCGTCTGCGTAAAAAAATGCACATCGAAGAATTCCAGGAAGTGGGGTTCTCCGTTGCGTGGCGTTTCCCGGAAGGCACCAGTGTAGAACAGATCGATCAGGACGTGGATGCCTTCATCAACGACGTGATTGAGCCCAACAAGCTGGCCTTCGACGGTAGCGGTTACCTGGCGTGGGAAGGTCTGATCTGCACCCAGGAAGTGGGTAAATGCACCGAAGAACATCAGGCGCTGGTTCGTAAATGGCTTGAAGACCACAAGCTGGAAGATGTCCGCGTCAGCGAACTTTTCGACGTTTGGTGGGACTAATAAAGCAGTCAAGGGCCAGCATTAGCTGGCCCATTTTGTCTGAGGGAGTGTTTAAGATGCGCAAAACGTTGCTGGCTGTTGCTTTGATGGCAACCGGATTCACCGCCCATGCGGAGTATAAATGTAGCGTCACCCCGCGTGATGACGTGGTGTTAAGCCCGCAAACCGTGCAGGTCAAAGGCGAGAACGGCAATCTGGTGATTACGCCGCAAGGGAACGTCACCTTTAACGGCAAAGAGTACAATCTGACAGCCGCACAGCGTGAGCAGGCGAAAGACTATCAGGCCGATTTGCGTACCGCGCTGCCATGGATTAATGAAGGTGCCCTGACGCGCGTTGAAAAAAGCCGTGTTGCACTGGATAAGATCATTACCAAAGAGGTGGGGGAGAGCAGCAATATGCGCTCCCGCCTGACGAAGCTCGATAAGCAGCTCAAAGAGCAGATGAACCGGATTATCGAGACGCGCTCTGATGGCCTGACGTTCCACTACAAGGCGATTGATCAGGTCCGTGCTGACGGACAGCAGCTGGTGAACCAGGCGATGGGCGGCATCCTGCAGGACAGCATCAACGAGATGGGGGCTAAAGCGGTCCTGAAGGGCGGCGGTAACCCGCTGCAGGGCGTGCTGGGCAGTCTGGGTGGCTTGCAGACCTCAATTCAGAACGAGTGGAAGAACCAGGAAGATGATTTCCAGCAGTTCGGCAAAGACGTGTGTAAACGCGTGGTGTCGCTGGAAGATAGCCGGAAGGCGCTGGTGGGGACGTTGAAGTAATCCTCTGCGCGCTGGGCCCCTCACCCCGGCCCTCTCCCTGTGGGAGAGGGTTAGGGTGAGGGCATCAGGCTCTGCAATTTTTGAAGTATAACCGTCAGCACTTCCTCTTCCTGAGAAGTAAATTCATTGTTCCAGAATCGCACGACTTCCCAGCCATTTGTATGCAAAAACTCTGTACGACGTGAATCGTATTTCTCTTTGCTTTGATGTTGCCCTCCGTCGAGCTCAATAATCAATTTCGCCTTAAAACAGGCAAAATCTGCAACATACGGCCCAATCGGCATCTGGCGGCGAAACTTATAGCCAAAGAACCGACGACCTCTAAGCAAATACCAGAGGCGAAATTCTTCGGGCGTCATTTGTTTGCGAAGTTGTTTTGAGTTTTCCATCCCCACACTCTGCCAGCCTTTCCCTCAGCTGGCAGAACGGGATGCAAAAACCTGAATTAGCCTTCAGGAATCGTCGGCGAGGAACAGCTCAAGAAGGGAATTTAAGAACAGTTTGCCGTGCTCGGTGATCTGCCAGTAATCTTCACACTCAGTCAGATACCCCTGCGCCAGCGCCTCGTCAATCTGAGGACGAATCACTGACTCCGGCAGACCGGTGTAACGCGCAAATTCCGCGCGCGGCGCGGCTTCCAGCAGGCGGAAGCGGTTCATAAAGAACTCAAACGGTTTATCCGCCGCCTCAACGTCGTGCTGGCGCTCGAGATAACGGCCTTCCATATACCCTCGCGGGTGGCGGGTTTTGGCGGTACGCAGAATGCGACCGTCCGGGAAAGTCACCTTACCGTGCGCGCCGCAGCCAATTCCCAGGTAGTCGCCAAAACGCCAGTAGTTAAGGTTGTGCTGACACTGATACCCCGGTTTCGCATAAGCAGACGTCTCGTACTGCTGATACCCCGCAGCGGTTAACAACTGGTGGCCCTGCTCGAAAATATCCCACAGCGCGTCGTCATCCGGCAGTACCGGAGGACGGGAACCAAACAGCGTGTTGGGTTCAATGGTGAGCTGATACCAGGACAGATGCGGCGGGTTAAGTTCAATCGCCTGACGCAGATCGTCCAGCGCTTCGTCGAGCGACTGGTCCGGCAGGCCGTGCATCAAATCGAGGTTAAAGCTGCGCAGACCCAGTCCTGTCGCCAGGTTTGCCGCACGCTTTGCTTCCTCGGGACCGTGAATGCGCCCCAGGCGCTTCAGTTTTGGCTCGCTAAAGCTCTGCACGCCGATGGAAATACGGTTCACGCCTGCACGCTGATACTCGACAAAACGATCGGCCTCAACGGTACCGGGGTTGGCTTCCATCGTAATTTCAGCATCCGCGGCCAGGCTCAGGCGCGCACGCACGCCGTCCAGCAGCGTCTGCATCGCCGGGCCTGACAGCAGGCTCGGCGTACCGCCACCAATGAAAATGGTCTTAACTTCACGTCCCTGTGCGTAAGGTACATCGGCGTCCAGGTCAGCCAGCAGATGCGCAACGTAGTCATCGTGCGGCACTTCACCTTTCAGCGCGTGCGAGTTGAAATCGCAGTACGGGCATTTCTGCACGCACCACGGGATGTGAATATAAAGACTCAGAGGTGGCAAATTAGCCATTACGCAGTGCTTCCAGTAACAGTTTCAGTGCGCGCCCACGGTGGGAAATCGCGCTTTTCTCTTCGCGGGTCAGTTCCGCTGCGGTTTTGCCCTCGGACGGGACAAAGAAAATCGGGTCGTAGCCAAAACCGCCGTTGCCCGCAGCTTCACGGGTAATCACGCCCGGCCAGCTACCGTGGCAGACGATCGGCGTCGGGTCCTCTGCGTGACGCAGATAGACCAGCACGCAGTGGAACTGTGCGGTCCGCTGTTCGTCCGGTACGTCTTTCAGGGCAACAAGCAGCTTTTCCAGATTCTGCTGGTCGGTTGCATCAACACCGGAATAACGAGCAGAGTAAATCCCCGGCGCGCCGCCAAGAAAATCGACGGCCAGACCGGAGTCATCGGCAATGGCGGGCAGACCGGTAATCTGCGCGGCATGGCGTGCTTTCAGGATCGCGTTTTCAATAAACGTCAGCCCCGTCTCTTCGGCAGAATCTACGCCAAGATCGGTCTGAGCGACCACATCCAGCCCAAAATCATTTAATAGCGAGGCCAACTCGCGCACTTTACCGGCGTTTCCGGTCGCGAGAACAACTTTCTGCATGGTTTAGTCCTGTTCTGTCAAAGCCGCGACTTCCGTCGGGATGGATTGCGGGTTGAGGATTTTTACCTGTTTATGCCGCCCCAGTTCGCCTTTTTCAATGATGACCTGGCTTTTGGCCACGCGAAACTGTTTTGCCAGATATTTGGTCAGATGCGCGTTTGCCTGACCGTCAACCGGCGGGGCGGTGATGGCGACTTTTAACTCGTCGCCATGCAGTCCAACAATACTGTCACGGCTGGCTTTCGGCTGAATATACAGCCGCAAAACCAGCCCGTCAGCGCAGGTGCTTACGGCACTCATAGCGCCATCCACAGCCCCGGCAACAGCATGTCGCCCGTAGACTGCAGCAGTTCAGCGATCCCCATGTTGATCACATAGAGCAGCAGAACCAGAATCATCGGGGAGAAGTCGATGCCGCCCATAGAGGGAAGTAAGTTACGGATCGGACGCAGCAGCGGCTCGGCCAGCTGAATTAGGGCATACTCTACCGGGCTACGCCCCTGGCTCACCCAGCTCATGATGGCCATCACCAGCAGCACCCAGAAAATCAGCAGACCGACGGTTTTGATCAGAATCAGCACGGCGGCAATCCAGATAATCGGCTGGAAGGTGATGACCATAAACAGCACGATGGCTTTGATAACGCTAAGAATAAACGCTACCAGCAGCGAAGCGCTGTCGATGGGACCCATGGCCGGTATAATGCGGCGCAGGGGCCCGACAATAGGTTGCGTGATTTTCACGACAAACTGGGAGAACGGATTGTAAAAATCACAACGGGCCCACTGCATCCAGACGCGCAGCAAAAGCGCCATCGTATAGAGCTCAATGACCGTTGAGAGCAGGAAAGTCAACGTCTTCATGGCGTTCCTCAGGTTTCCTTATTATTTGGAGTAGTCGCGCGCACCGAAAATGGCGGTACCGATGCGCACCATAGTGCTGCCTGCCGCGATGGCGGCTTCCATATCATCCGACATGCCCAGAGAAAGCGTGTCTACCGTGTTGTAGCGCGCTTTAAGCGCCTCAAATGCTACAGCCATTTGCTGTGCCACGGCAAACTGCCTTTCATAACTTGACTCTGGCGCCGGAATAGCCATCAGCCCACGCAGGGTTAAGCGTGGCAGGGCGGCCACGTCTGCGGCCAGCGCATCCAGCTCGCTCAGCGCAATGCCAGACTTGCTGTTTTCGTCGCTGATGTTGATTTGTATCAGCACGTTAAGCGCTGGCATCTCTGCCGGGCGTTGTTCGTTCAGGCGTGTGGCAATGCGCAGACGGTCAATCGTATGGCACCAGTCGAAGTGCTCAGCCACCAGACGGCTTTTGTTCGACTGCAGTGGACCAATAAAGTGCCACTGAAGATCCGTATTCCCCTTTTCCCGGAAGTCGCGAATTTTATCCACGCCTTCCTGCACGTAGTTCTCACCAAATGCGCGCTGGCCTGCATCAATCGCTTCTGCGATGGCGCTCGCAGGCTTGGTTTTGCTGACTGCAAGGAGCGTAATTTCTTCTGAAGCACGGCCGCAACGCGTTGCGGCAGCTGAGATTTTGTCCCGGACCTGTGCCAGGTTATGCGCAATGTCGTTCATTTTCCGAGGAGTAGTCTATGGATGTGGGAGAAATGGTGGCCCTTAGTGTAAAGCATAACGTCTCCGATCTACACCTGTGCAGTGATTCGCCACCCCGCTGGCGCCGGTCAGGACGCCTTGAACCCGCGCCGTTTCCGCCGCCTGATGTCGGGGCGTTATTAAAAGCGTGGCTCAATGATGAGCAGCAGGGAAGCTGGTGGGCTCACGGTCAGGTCGATTTTGCCGTGACGGTGGCAGAAGGCCAGCGTCTGCGCGGGAGTGCGTTTAAGCAGATTAACGGGGTGTCCATCGCCCTGCGGTTGCTGCCACGCACCTGTTCGCCACTCTCTTCGCTGGGCGTGCCGCGTGCCATTCCGGAACTGTTATCCAGTGACAACGGGTTGATTCTGGTGACGGGGGCGACCGGCAGCGGCAAATCCACCACTCTGGCGGCGATGGTCGATTTTCTCAACCACCATACTGACGGGCATATCCTCACGCTTGAAGATCCGGTGGAGTATCTGTACCGGAGCGAACGCTGCCTGATTCAGCAGCGGGAAATAGGTCAGCACTGCCCGTCTTTTGTCGAGGCGCTGCGCGGAGCGTTACGCGAGGATCCAGATGTGATTTTGCTGGGGGAGCTGCGTGATGCAGAGACGATCCGTCTCGCGTTGACGGCGGCGGAGACCGGGCATCTGGTGCTGGCGACACTGCATACGCGGGGTGCCTCGCAGGCCATTGAGCGGCTGGTGGACACCTTCCCGGCGCAGGAGAAAGACCCGGTACGTAACCAGCTGGCCGGTAGCCTGCGTGCGGTGCTGGCACAGAGGCTGCTTCCCGACCTGCAGGGTGGGCGTGTCGCGCTGTATGAACTGCTGGTGAATACCCCGGCGGCGGCAAATCTGATTCGAGAAGGAAAAACGTGGCAACTGCCCGGTATCATTCAAACAGGCCAGCAGGCGGGAATGCAGAACTTTGATCAAAGCGTGGCGGAGAGACGGGCGCAGGGGCGGCTATAGGCCCCTGAGATTAATAGCCCTGTTCGAAATAGCTTTCGAGGATGATGACGGCAGAGGCGGAGTCTACGCTGCCTTTGTTGAGCGCCCGGAAGCCGCCGTGCTCAAAGAGGCCAGCACGCGCTTCGACGGTGCTAAGACGCTCGTCGTGAAGCTTCACGGAGACGCCAAAGCGGCCATGGATTTTATTGGCGAACTTACGCGCGCGGGCGGTAAGGGGTTGTTCGGTGCCGTCCATATTCAGCGGCAGCCCAACGATAACATCATCCGGTTGCCACTCTTTCAGCAGTCGTTCGATAAGATTCCAGTCAGGCGTGCCGTCGTTGGCCTTCAGGGCCGTGAGCGGACGCGCGGTACCGGTGATGCGCTGACCCACAGCGACGCCAATGCTTTTGGTACCAAAATCAAAGGCCAAAAGTGTTCCGCTCATCAGGCGTGCCCCGCGACACCAGGCATGGTCAGAATATCAATGCCAATCAGTTTTGCCGCATCGCGCCAGCGATCGGCTATTGGGGTTTTAAACAGAATATTCATGTCCGCTGGTGCGGTAAGCCAGGCGTTATCGAGGATTTCCTGCTCAAGCTGGCCTTTCTCCCACGACGAGTAACCCAGCGCCACCAGCACTTCGGAAGGCTGTTCTGCGGTACCCAGCGTTTCGAGCACGTCGCGCGAGGTGGTGATCACGGTGTTATCGGAGATGCGGATACTGGAAGAGAATACCGGCGGGGTATGCAGGATAAAGCCGCGATCTTCTGCAAGTGGTCCACCCAGCATCACCGGTTTATCAAGCCGGATCTCCGGCAGTCGCGCTTCAGCCGGGATTTTCAGCTTGTCCAGAATCCCTTCAACCTGCAGGTTTTCCAGCGGCTTATTGATGATAATGCCCATCGCGCCGTCTTCATTGTATTCACAAATATAAACCACGGCGCGGCGAAAAATCGGATCCTGGAGAGCAGGCATGGCAATAAGAAAGTGATGCTGTAAATTCATTGTCAGAGGTACTGTTTCCTGGTTTAAAAAGCGACAGCGCCCAGTATGGGGATAAAGCCGGGCGCTGTCACAGATTATTTCTGTAAACGTTTTTCGATAGCGTCCATCAGCATTCCGGTGATCGAGATCGGGAACTCCGCTTCGATTTCGCGAATGCAGGTTGGGCTGGTGACGTTCACTTCCGTCAGGCGATCGCCAATGATGTCCAGGCCAACAAAGATCAGGCCTTTGGCTTTAAGCGTTGGGCCCACGCGGCGGGCAATTTCCCAGTCGCTTTCGGTCAACGGGCGCGGCTCACCGCGTCCACCGGCCGCCAGGTTACCGCGCGTTTCGCCACCCTGTGGGATACGTGCCAGGCAGTAAGGTACGGGTTCGCCATCCACGACCAGAACGCGTTTGTCGCCATCTTTAATGGCGGGCAGATAGTTCTGGGCCATGCAGTAGCGGGTACCCAGTTCGGTCAGGGTTTCGGCAATCACGCCAATGTTCGGGTCGCCTTCCTTCACGCGGAAAATAGACGCGCCGCCCATGCCGTCCAGCGGCTTCATGATGATATCGCCGTGTTTTTGCCAGAACTCCTTCAGCTGAGCTTTGCTGCGGGTCACCAGCGTTTCAGGCGTCAGGTCTGAGAACCAGGCGGTATAAAGCTTCTCGTTGCAGTCGCGCAGGCTCTGCGGCTTATTGACGATCAGCGTCCCTTTCTCTTCGGCACGCTCAAGGATATAGGTGGAGTAGATGTATTCGGTGTCGAACGGCGGATCTTTACGCATCAGAATAACGTTGAGATCGGCCAGGGCAATATCCTGCTCGGTGCCAAACTCGTACCATTTGTCGTAGTTCTGCTCGACGTTAACGATGCGGGTACGCGCGCGGGCTTCACCGTTGATCAGGTAAAGATCGTTCATCTCCATATAGTGGAGCTCATAGCCGCGACGCTGCGCTTCCAGCAACATAGCGAAGCTGGAATCTTTCTTGATGTTAATGTTTGCGATGGGGTCCATCACGATGCCGAGCTTAATCATGTTCTTCTCCGTTTATACTTCAACCCAGATCGCCAAACCGTACCTGTAGCGCGGTAATGGCCGTGAGTGCCGTTGTCTCAGTGCGCAGAACGCGAGGTCCCAACAGAATATCAGTAAACTGGTAACGCGCCGTCATCGCAATTTCGTCCGCCGACAGGCCGCCTTCGGGGCCAATCAGCAGGCGTACACGTTCAACGGGCAGCGGCAGCGTATTAATGCTGGCGCTGGCGCGCGGATGAAGATTGAGCTTCAGTCCGCTCTCCTCTTCGGCACACCAGTCCTCCAGGTCCATTGCCGGGCGGATCTCCGGTATGCGGTTGCGGCCGCTCTGTTCACACGCCGCAATGGCAATTTTCTGCCACTGCTGGATCTTTTTGTTCAGACGTTCCGCATCCAGTTTAACGCCACAGCGCTCGGAAAAAAGTGGCGTAATGAGGCTTACACCCAGCTCAATGGATTTTTGAATGGTGAATTCCATCTTTTCCCCGCGGGACATCACCTGGCCCAGGTGGATGTGCAGCGGCGATTCACGGTCGTCCACTTCACCGCGCAACACATTCACATGCACGCTTTTTTTATCCGCCCGGGTGATTTCCGCCTCGAAAATCTGATTAGAGCCGTCGAAAAGCTGTATTGCCTGGCCAGCCCCCATGCGCAGCACGCGGCCAACGTGGTTGGCGGCGTCGTCAGACAGGGCGATTTCGCGACCTGCGGTAATCAGTTCAGGGTGGTAAATGCGAGGAATGCGCATAGTCAGAAATTCCATATGTCATGCGAGATAAGCGAATTGCCGTAGTGTAGGTTAGCTCTTTTGCGCCTGGCAAGCCCGCTGGACGTACGGGTTATGATTCCCCTGGACTCTGGCGATGCGTTCGTCGCGCTGACATTCCCACTCCGTCACCGGATATTGCTTATCCCACGCATTGAACAGCTGCGTCTGCTGACGGGAGAGGTTGAGGTCGTAGCGGTCACGCATGTAGAAGTAGGTGCGGGCGATGCTGCCGCGCGCGCGGGCAGGCGGCTCGGCGACTTTTTCTTTAAAATCCACCTTCATGCCGCACTGGCCATATTGGCCTTCGCCACCGTTCCACTGGCTGTACATAAAGTTGCCGCGGTCACCGTTCACTTCACCCACGGCAGGCTGCAGGTTATGCATATCGCTTTCCATCTGGCGGTAGACAGGATCTTTAGAACAGTTTTTACGACCGCCATCCTGCCAGCACTGGCGCAGGTGGCCAAACTGCCATGCCGGAACGACATGCTCCCATTCGATGCGGCTGGCGCGGTTTTCGTTTTTACGCACCTTATAGCCGCAGGACTCCAGGTCCACGACCCCTTTTTTACCCTGCCAGTTAATTTTACAGCCGCAGTAGAAATCGCCCGGCACATCGGCGTTCACCTTCACGCCTGCTGCCTTGGCCTGGGAAAAACTGTTGATACCATCGGCCAGAGCATGGCCTGAGAACGCTGTCGTCAGAAAGGCGACCGCGAGAGAAAAATTACGGGACATCTTACACTCCGTGTCAAAACGAGCCCGCAACGTAACGAATGTTTTTCCTGTATGCAATCAGTCAGATCAGGAAAGTTCCTGAATGTTCAAATGATTACTCCGCAATAAGCGGTTCGCCGCATTTGACGCAGCGGTAGGTCGCTTCGCCGCGGACCACGCGATTATGGCGGCGGACGGTAAGCTGATGCTGCTGACACTGGCAGCGGTAGGGGAACGTATTGCGACGTACAGATTCCAGCTCGAACTGATGAGTTCTGCGCGCCGGAACGCCCAGTACTGCCTCCATCATCCACTTCCACTCTTTTCCGTGCGGCGCGACGCGACCAAAATGTTTCCACACCAGGAGGTGAGCCAGCTCATGCGGCACCACTTCCTCAATAAACGCCTGCTGGTTTTCCATCATCAACACCGGGTTCAGGCGGATCTCATACGATTCCAGCCAGGCAGTACCCGCCGCGGTGCCACGCTGCTGATAGACGAGCTTCGGTTCAGGGTAATTCCGATCGAGCTTCAGGTTCGCCTGGGCGAGTTTTTCCCGCAGGCTGCGCATAACGGCTTGCTGAAGGGCGATGGGGAGACGGGGAGCTTTCATAGGGGCAGAGCATAAAGCGCGAAGCGGGGAGGCGCAAGAGGCGCCTCCCGCAAGAGGATTAGTCGTGTGCGCCGATTTCGCGCAGTGGACGACCTTTCATCAGGTTACGTTCAATATGTTCCAGTGAAACATGTTTGGTTTCTGGAACCAGCCAGATGGTCAACACAATAAAGAAGATGTTCAGACCGGCGTAGACCCAGAAGGTGTTGGCATTGCCCAGGGTATTGAGCATGGTCAGGAACGTCGCGCCGACGATCATGTTGGCAATCCAGTTGGTTGCAGTTGAGCAGGTGATACCAAAATCACGCCCTTTCAGCGGCTGGATCTCAGAACACAGTACCCAAATCAGCGGACCGGCGCTCATCGCGAACCCGACGATAAACATCAGCAGCATGCCTACCGCAAAATACTGTGCGGTTGGGGAGTGGATGCCGACGTGCATCATGGTACCCAGCACGCCCATACCGATCGCCATGACCAGGAAGCCCAGCGTCAGGGTCGGTTTACGTCCCCAGCGGTCCACCAGGCCGATCGCGATAAAGGTCGCCAGCACGTTGGTCAGGCCGACGATGACGGTGCCCCACATCTGCTCGGTGGTGTTGGTATAACCCGCCAGCTCAAAGATTTTTGGCGCGTAATACATGATGACGTTCATCCCGGTGAACTGTTGCATCACCTGCAGCAGCACGCCGAGGAATACTGCGCGACGGAAGTTGCTGTTCTCTTTAAACAGCGCCCAGCCAGACTGCTTCACCTTCAGGCTTTCGCGGATCTCTTCCAGCTCGTTTTTCGCCTCCGCACTGGTGTCGCGCAGGCGCAGCAGCACCCGTTCGGCATCGTGGAAGCGGCGCTTTGCGGCAAACCAGCGTGGGCTGTCCGGCAGGAAGAAGACGCCAATCAGCAGCAAAATGGCCGGGATGATGATCACGCCAAGCATCCAGCGCCATGCGCCGCTGTAGCTGAACGCGGTATCGGAAAGATAAGCCCCGAGAATACCGATGGTAATCATCAGCTGGTACATCGAAATCATACTGCCGCGAATTTTCTCTGGCGCAATTTCAGAGAGATAGAGCGGGGCGGTGTAGGACGCGACGCCGACGGCCAGCCCCAGCAGTACGCGGGAAAGAATAAGCACTTCAACGTTAGGGGCGGCAGCAGAGAAGAGTGAACCGGCGACGAAGAGAATGGCACCAATCATTAGGCTCTTTTTACGTCCGAGCTTGAAGGAGAGCCAGCCGCTGCCGACAGCACCAACCGCTGCGCCAAACATCATCGAGCTGACCACCCATTCCTGGGTATGCGCGTTAATCTGGAATTCGTCTGCGATGAAGGGAAGGGCGCCAGCAATCACGCCGATATCCAGGCCAAAAAGTAAACCTGCCAGGGCGGCGAGGAAGCAGACGAAGAATGTCATCGCCTTGTTGGACGTACGCCCCTGTTTTTTATTGTCAGGCATTATGCCCTCCAGTTGGGTTATCAGTTTTATTGATGTTAAGGGTAGGTGAGTGACCCGTAAAAATATGTGAGATTAATCACATTGGTGTAATCGGTTACACTGGTGTGTAACCGTAAAAATTATTAAAGCTTTGAAAATATAGAGGTAAATGAGGTGATATGCATCGCGAAAGAATACATTTCAGACTTAACTGAAAGGAAATGTAACAGCACAAGAAATGCCATCACGCAAAGAGATTATTCCGAAAGCGAGGTACATGGACTGGCGTGTAAGCGGTTCCAAACATAAAAAAAGCCAGCACAAAGGCTGGCTTTTTTAACGCTCTTGTCAGTCGATTATTTCAGACCGGCAGCTTCACGCAGCAGGGCGGCTTTGTCGGTTTTTTCCCATGGGAAATGTTCACGACCAAAGTGACCGTATGCCGCGGTTTCTTTGTAGATTGGGTGCAGCAGATCCAGCATCTGAATCAGTCCGTATGGACGCAGGTCGAAGAACTCGCGTACCAGCAGGGTCAGCTGTTCTGAAGGCACTTTCTCGGTACCGAAGGTTTCAACCATGATGGAGGTTGGCTCAGCCACGCCGATGGCGTAAGAAACCTGAATCTCACAGCGGTCAGCCAGGCCGGCAGCAACGATGTTTTTCGCAACATAACGTGCCGCGTATGCCGCAGAGCGGTCAACTTTAGACGGATCTTTACCAGAGAACGCACCGCCGCCGTGACGTGCCATGCCGCCGTAGGTATCAACGATGATTTTACGTCCGGTCAGACCGCAGTCACCCATTGGGCCGCCGATAACAAAGCGTCCGGTTGGGTTGATGAAGAATTTGGTCGCAGAGCTCAGCCATTCGGTCGGCAGAACCGGCTTGATGATCTCTTCCATCACGGCTTCTTGCAGGGATTTCTGGTCAATCTCTTCGGAATGCTGGGTAGACAGTACCACCGCATCGATGCCAACGATTTTGCCGTCATCGTACTGGAAGGTGACCTGGCTTTTTGCATCCGGGCGCAGCCACGGCAGGGTGCCGTTTTTGCGTACTTCAGCCTGACGCTGTACCAGACGGTGCGCGTAGGTGACCGGGGCTGGCATCAGCACGTCGGTTTCGTTGGTCGCGTAGCCAAACATCAGGCCCTGGTCGCCCGCGCCCTGTTCCAGTGGATCGGCACGGTCAACGCCCTGGTTGATGTCTGGAGACTGTTTGCCAATGGCGCTCAGCACCGCGCAAGAATTGGCATCAAAGCCCATATCAGAATGCACATAACCGATTTCACGCACCGTGTTACGGGTGATCTCTTCGATATCAACCCATGCGCTGGTGGTGATCTCACCGCCAACCAGAACCATGCCAGTTTTGACATAGGTTTCGCACGCGACGCGCGCTTTAGGATCCTGCGCCAGGATCGCATCCAGCACCGCATCGGAGATTTGGTCAGCAATTTTATCAGGATGTCCTTCTGATACGGACTCGGACGTAAACAGGTGTTTTGCCATGTTTTATTTCACCTAAGAGGAATTTGGTTAGCTCAAGCTGCTGTGTGGAATAGCCAAAGGAGATAATTCTACCAAGGCCTGCAGGTTTTTGACACTGGCAGTATGAGTGTTAATCAGTATAGATGGATTAACATCTGGATGGCTATTTTAGGTCACTTCTTCGCCCGATTTCCAGTTTTTTTTGATTCATCTCTCACGGCGTTGAAATGTCTGCTGGAAATTTTTCCTGACGGCGCTGGCAACCCACGCATTTTTGTTTTGCTTTTTAGCCCCCTTCTCGGTATAAAACGCGGCGCGCGGCTCATACAAAATAAGCGCTCGATGAACTCATCGAGTCGCCACTTCCAGCCGGGTTAAGCAGTGAACTTTTAGCTTTGGCTTGGGGTCCGTTTCAGCAGAGGCGGCCGTGGAGGTGATACGAGATAATGAACCATCGTTTTCCGCTAATTCAGCGCAGCCGTTCTGGCGCGCATTTGATTCCCGCAACCCGCATTTCTAGTCTGCAAACCTGCCGATGTTATACCCATCTCGGCGCTTCTCAGGATTCCAGGGCCGGTCAGGCTGTGTGAAAACTGAACAAGGGCGCTCTTGTTAATACAAGAGTTTTCTCGTGGTTTCGCCGAACCTTGTCATACAGAGTTCGGATACGTGTTTTACAATGATATGAATAAGAAACCGGTCGCACGGTCTGGATTTCAGCATACTCTGCTGGGAAACGGAGCCGTTTATGGGTTGTTATCGCCGTATAACGCTGCGATAGTAGTCAACTGTTTTACACTTAATACAAAGAGTTGAGGTTCGCTATGTCTGACGACATGTCTTCTTTTTCGCCTTCGTCAGCGGGCGAACAGGGTGTACTACGTTCTATGCAGGAGGTTGCGATGAGCTCCCAGGAAGCCAGCAAGATGCTGCGCACATACAATATTGCCTGGTGGGGCAATAACTACTACGACGTCAACGAACTGGGCCACATCAGCGTTTGCCCGGATCCGGACGTCCCTGAAGCTCGCGTGGACCTCGCCAAACTGGTGAAAGCCCGTGAAGCTCAGGGCCAGCGTTTGCCTGCACTGTTCTGCTTCCCGCAGATCCTGCAACATCGCCTGCGTTCTATTAACGCCGCCTTCAAGCGCGCGCGTGAATCCTACGGCTATAAAGGCGACTACTTCCTGGTTTACCCGATTAAGGTGAACCAGCACCGCCGCGTGATTGAGTCCCTTATCCACTCCGGCGAGCCGCTGGGCCTCGAAGCCGGCTCCAAAGCGGAGCTGATGGCGGTTCTGGCGCATGCGGGCATGACCCGTTCGGTCATTGTCTGTAACGGCTACAAAGACCGTGAGTACATTCGTCTGGCGCTGATTGGCGAGAAGATGGGCCACAAGGTCTATCTGGTTATCGAGAAGATGACTGAAATCGCGATCGTGCTGGAAGAGGCTGAACGTCTTAACGTGGTGCCACGCCTCGGCGTGCGTGCGCGTCTGGCGTCTCAGGGTTCCGGTAAATGGCAGTCCTCCGGCGGTGAAAAATCCAAATTCGGCCTCGCGGCGAACCAGGTACTGCAGCTGGTGGAAATTTTGCGCGAGCGCGGTCGCCTGGACAGCATTCAGCTCCTGCACTTCCACCTCGGTTCGCAGATGGCCAATATTCGCGATATCGCCACCGGCGTGCGTGAATCAGCCCGTTTTTACGTTGAGCTGCACAAGCTTGGCGTGAATATTCAGTGCTTCGACGTGGGCGGTGGCCTGGGTGTGGACTACGAAGGGACCCGCTCGCAGTCTGACTGCTCGGTGAACTATGGTCTGAATGAATACGCCAATAACATCATCTGGGCGATCGGTGATGCCTGTGAAGAGCACGGCCTGCCGCACCCGACGGTGATCACCGAATCCGGTCGCGCGGTGACCGCGCACCATACGGTGCTGGTCTCTAATATCATCGGCGTTGAGCGTAGCGAAATTTCCGAAGCGACGCCGCCGCAGGATGATGCACCGCGTTCCCTGCAAAGCATGTGGGAAACCTGGCAGGAGATGCACGAGCCGGGCACGCGTCGCTCCCTGCGCGAATGGCTGCACGACAGCCAGATGGATCTGCACGATATTCACGTCGGCTACTCTTCAGGCACCTTCAGCCTGCAGGAGCGTGCGTGGGCGGAGCAGCTTTATCTGAACATGTGCCATGAAGTGCAGAAGCAGCTCGATCCGAGCAACCGCGCGCACCGTCCGATTATCGACGAGCTGCAGGAACGTATGGCGGATAAAATTTACGTCAACTTCTCGCTGTTCCAGTCGATGCCGGATGCATGGGGTATCGACCAGCTGTTCCCGGTTCTGCCGCTGGAAGGGCTGAACCACGCCCCGGAACGTCGCGCGGTGCTGCTGGACATCACCTGTGACTCCGACGGTGCTATCGACCACTACGTTGACGGCGACGGTATCGCCACCACCATGCCAATGCCGGAGTATGACCCGGAGAACCCGCCGATGCTGGGCTTCTTTATGGTCGGGGCGTACCAGGAGATCCTCGGCAACATGCACAACCTGTTCGGTGATACCGAAGCGGTTGACGTGTTTGTCTTCCCTGACGGCAGCGTGGAAGTTGAGCTGTCTGACGAGGGGGATACCGTGGCAGACATGCTGGAATACGTTCAGCTCGATCCGAAAACGCTGCTGACCCAGTTCCGCGACCAGGTGAAAAACACCGGTCTCGACGATGCATTGCAGCAGCAGTTCCTGGAAGAGTTTGAGGCGGGGCTGTACGGGTATACTTATCTCGAAGACGAGTAATTATTCCGCCAGCTGAATATGAAAAGGGTCTGACCGTGGTCAGACCCTTTTTTATGGCTACATGAAAACCCCGCCGGTGAACGACGGGGAGAGGGGGGTTAACTCAGCTGTTCGTCCTGGAACGTAATGGTCACCTTCGCATAGATATTAATTGGCGTTTCCGCCATTAGCGGCAGCCACTGCTTCGGCTGGGCTGTTGCGCTCATATCACCGTTCCACTGCTTGTGCTCAGGCGTTTTCGGCATGTCCATGCCGGTCTGACCGGTGGACGAACCCGGCGAGAGCTTGACGTCGGTGCCTTTCGGGTTGCTCGACGGCGCCACGCCGTTGGTCATGTCGCCGTTCCACTGCTTGTGCTCAGGCGTTTTCGGCATGTCCATGCCGGTCTGACCGGTGGACGAACCCGGCGAGAGCTTGACGTCGGTGCCTTTCGGGTTGCTCGACGGCGCCACGCCGTTGGTCATGTCGCCGTTCCACTGCTTGTGCTCAGGCGTTTTCGGCATGTCCATGCCGGTCTGACCGGTGGACGAACCCGGCGAGAGCTTGACGTCGATGCCTTTCGGGTTGCTCGACGGCACCACGCCGTTGGTCATGTCGCCGTTCCACTTTCTGTGCTCAGGCGTTTTCGGCATATCTTTGCCGGTTTTACCGGTTGCAGAACCCGGCGAAAGCGTTGGGTAATTCGTATTCGGAACGTCCCATTTTTTCTTCGGCGTCGTGCTGTCAGCCGGTTTCGGCGCAGGCTTAAGGTCATCCGCTTTCGACGGCGTAACGGCAGGCACCGCTTCGCTGTGCGCAGGTTTCGCTGGCGTATCCTCTTTCTTCTTCGTGCCATCGCCTGAATGCTTCGACGAGCCCCCGCCATTGCGGTGGTCGCTCGGCGTATCGACGTCGTAACTGCCTTTTTTCTTCTTACCGATACCAGGATCCGCAAGGGTATAGGAGATATTGTTGCCCGCTTCTTTTTCGTCACGGGTGACAACGGACATCTCATCCTTGTTGGTGTTGATCTCGCCAGTCGTACCTTTGCTGGTGGTGTCACCCACGGAAATGGTGGATTTCTGCGTTTCGTTACGGTGGATCTCATCGACCGTATCCACGTAGATGTTAGCCGATGGAATGCCGCCTTTTTTACCAGGCAAACCACCGATACCTACGCCGCCACCGCCGTACAGGCCGTCCTGCTCAACGGTATCTTGCAGGTCTTTGGCGTTGATATTGCCCGCAACGTTGACGTTACCGGTGCCATTATCAGAGACGATATTAGCCCCCGCCATGTTGAGGTCGCCGCCGGTTTTCACCTGCACGTCACCCGTGGTGTGAATGCCGGACTGCTTCGCGGTGGTTGCCGAGTCATAAGCCTCTGAGCCGCCGCCGCCGTTAACGGCCCCGGTAGGCATCACGCCTTTCGTCGACACGGCTACACCGACGGATGCACCCCAGTTGGCACGCTCGTTGTCCGTGTGAACCGTATCCTGAAGGGAGTTCACGGTCATATCCCCTGCAACATCCACGTCCGCGGTATTGGCATCAATGTTGGCCCCGCTCATGGTCATGTCGCCGCCGGACTTAATTTTGACGTCGCCTGCCGTAATGGTGCTGTTGGTGTAGCTGGTGCTGTTGCCTGTTCCGGTCTCTTTGCTGCCGCTGTAGTCGACGGACGCGCCGCCGCTCACGCCGGAGAGATCCACGCCCACGCCAGCCGAGATGCCCGCCGAGTGCTCCTCGGTGGTGTTGCTGTAGCTGGATGTGGATTTCGCCGCATTCATGTTCACATCGCCGCCTGCGTTAATTTCAACGTTCTGGCCGCTAATGTCTGTTCCGTTCAACGTGGTGTCTTTTTTGGTGTTGATCGAAACGTTATTGGCGCTGATGTGATTAATGTTTTCCGCCGTGGAGGTGGAGGTTGAGTGCGATTTAGACGAACTGCCGCCAATGGTAACGGAACCGCCAGCCAGATCGTTGAGCAGCAGATTAGAGGCCTCGCCCAGCACTTCCGCAGCCGTTGTTCCGGCGTTGGCAGACTGGCCTTCGGTGCCTTTTTCAATCAGGTTACCGGCTTTATCAAAGGTATCTACAAGGGTGCTGTGGGCTTCACCCGTGATACCAAACGACGTCGCTTTATGGGATGAGGTGTTTTTCATCTCATCTTCATATTTCGTGGTCGCGACGTCCTCGGCGTTGATGGTCAGGGCGTCGCCCGCGCTGAGATCCGCTCCACCGATGTCAGCGGTCTTACCGGCTTCAATCGTCCCGGACTGGCCAAAGTTGATTGCGGCATTGGTGTTCTTTTTGCTGTCGGTGACGGACGAGTCACTGGAGGTGCTCATGCCAAACGTGAAGCCAGCCGTATCATTGACCGGCGCACGGCCAGGCTTCTTGCCGATAGCGGAGGTGTCGGATTCTGATCCTGCGCTGACATAGTCGCCGGAGGTCGTTTCGGTGCTGCCGCCGTCCATGGTGCCGTAGCTGGTGTTAACCGACTGGCCGCCGCCGCTGACGCCCGCGCTGATGACAAACTCGCGTGACGAGCTGTGCTGTTCTTCGTGAGCAACGTCCTGGGACGTTTTGATCGTCACGTCATTTTCAGCGGTGATGCTGCCGGTCTGGGCGTTGTAGGTCCCCCCTTCCATCACCACGTCGTTTTTGGCCTCGATACTCATGTTGCCGCCAGCGGAAACATTCGCTCCAATGGCTTTGCCCGTGGTGGTTGAGGTATCAGACATCGTGTAGTTGAGCGCGCTTCTGACGTCGTTATCAATGATACGCGTGGCGTCAATTTCATGCAGGTCATTGAAGGTGACGTCGCCGTCGGTGGCCTTCATGCTTACATCCTGACCCGCCGTAATATCCGACGCGTTGGAGGTGATAGATTTAGCCTCCATGTTAATGCTGCCGCCTGCGGTAACGCCGTCCTCAAAGGCGTGGATCACCTGCTTGCCGCTCTCATCGCGCCCTACGCTGGCCGTCATGGTGATGTCACCCTGAGCTGCGGACATGTTCACGTCGCCCTCAGCGTTAATCGCCGCGCCGTTGTTATTGATATTGCCGCTGGTGCTGGACATATTGATGTCGCCGCCCGCAGAGATACCCGCGCTCATGCCGTTGCTAACGTTGTTGATATCCCCATCAGAGACCAGCGTCATGTCGCCTTTGGATGAGATTGTACCGTTGGCGTTATTGATGCTGTTCGCGTCGACGTTCATATCGCCACCGGCATGAACGGTCGCGGTGCCGCCGTTAACGTCTCCGCTCTCCATCTGACGAAGCGTTTCAGGGCACAGGTACACGACCGGGACCATCACGTCCACGCCGTTCACCGTCTGATTGACGAACCAGACGATATCGGCGTCCAGTCCGTTGCGCTGCTCCTCGGTCAGGGATTGACCGACAACCAGCCCCAGCTCGCTGTCCTGTGCGGCCACGCCTGCATTGTCCATCAGGGCCTGCACCAGCGCGTCGCCTTCCAGACCATCACGGATCGAAAAGAAACTGCCCACCGAGCTGTTGATCTCACGGCGGATCAATTCTGAGGTGAAGTAGTTATCACCAATAACGTTAACCGGCTTCTGCGGGTCATAGCCCACCTGATCGAAGAAGTAATCCGATCCTGTGTAAGCGCTCTGATCGATCATTGACGGACGCGTTTCAAAGATCGGAACGATATTGTTGGCTGGCCCCGGATACGCCGTGCCATTTTTTTCCGCTTCGGCGGTTTTCTTAAAGTCGGTTGAGACTTCAAACATGCCCGGAATGGAGACCATATCCTTGATGGTTGGCATCGGGCTAATGCCCATCGCCAGCTCGTCAATTTTCTTGGTATTTACCTGGACATCGTAACCGGCAATGACCGTATCCACGGTGTATTCACCCACGTCGATATCGCTTACGTCGCTGTGGTTGTTAATCACCCCAGCGTCCGCAATACCGTTATCCAGCGTGCCGCCGTTATGCGTAAAGTTACCGCCCGCGGTGATCTCGCCTTTTTCAGAAGGAACGAAGTAGGTTTTATTGTTTTTTAATGCCTCATTATTGGAGGCTGTTACGCTCGCCCAGATACCGCACATTGTACCGTAGTCGGTGGTTTGCCAGGTTTCACCGAAGATGTCGGACATCATTTTGTTGAAAAGCGTGGACTCGTTGCCGGTCATCACGACGGCGTTGTACCAGAGCGCTTTTTCAGGGTCATCACTGCCTGTCTTACCGGCCGCTGCGCCATTGCCAAACTCGAAGTCGAGGAACTGGTAAAGGGTATCAAAGTTCCACGTAGACGTATGATAGGCGCCTAAATGCCACTGATAGGTGAGCCCGCCCTGCATCTCTAACGGCAGCTGCAGATAATCATAAATGGACATTTCACCGTATTCCGGTGAGTTGTAGATATCACCGGTAACCGTAATATCTTTCGCCGCCTGAATCAGACCACCTTTGTTTGTAATCTGTTTTCTGTCGTAGATATTGCGCTGGTTGATATTAATGTTGCCGCCCGCGCTGATCTCGGCCTGATGATCCAGTCTCAATCCCGAGGTCACAACCGGCATTGAGAAGTTAATCATGGTGTTAGATTTCGTCGCGAGATGCTCAACGGTGCTATATACCGCACTGGCGTTCTGATAACCCGTCATGGAGATTTCGTCGCCGGTATAGCTACTTTCGTTTCTGATGGATTCCGCGTCTAAATTCACGTCCTTCTCAGCGCGAATGATCCCGGCCTGGTTATGGATCTCCTTCGCGATAATCGACATATCGCCCATGCTGAGCACGTTACCCGACACGCCGTTGAAGAAAGTACCGTTACGGGCTTCCAGACTCATATCGCCCATCGTCCACAGCAGGCTACCGGCATTGTTGGTGATATTGCCCGCGGTGACGTTGAGATCGCCTCCGGTCACGATAGAGACGGCGTTGGTGAAATTACCGTCTGCATTCACGGTCAAATCGCCAATCGCTTCCATCTGGGTGCTATTGGTAAAGTCGCCGTGCGTGGCGATCGCCATCGCGCGTCCGGCGTAGATATTCTGGTTATTGGCGTCGAGGGTCAGGCTGTTGTCGACGCTAAGCGTGAGATCGCGTCCGGCCTCAAGAATACCGGCCGTGTTGTTCAGGCTGGCGAGAGTCAGCTGCAGATCCCGGTCGGCGGTGATGGAGGCGTTGGCATCGTTTTGCAGGTTTTTGGTCGCAACAGCAATATTTGTGCCCGCAATGACTGCTTCAGTGGTGTTTTTGATGTTGCCTGTCTGAACATTCAGCGAGGTCGTTTTTGCCCCTGCGAGCACGGCTTCATCGCTGTTGTTAAGGGTGTTCTTCACGTTCAGCGTCAGGTTGTTATCCGTCGAGACAATGGCCGCGCCACTCTCGTTGGTCACATTCTCTGACGTCACGGTCACATCGCCGCCCGCCACCAGAGTCGAATTCGAACCATTTTCACTGCCGCTGTTGAGGAGCGAATTTGCCGCGACGGTTAACGCCCCATCAACGGCCTGAATCACCCCACCGGAGAGGTTAGTCAGTACGCCAACGGCGTTCAGCACCGTGTTCATGCTGGCCGTGATCACCGCCTGGCTGGAGTTGGTCAGGGAATCCACATCCTCGATCGTCAGGTTCCGCAGGGCCATGAGCACATGGTCGCTCCCGTCGTTCATCAGGCTTCGGATATTGCGGATAATCAGATCGGTGCCCGCCTGCACGACGCCGTTATTGTGCAGCGTGTCGCCGTTCTGCACCGTGATGCTGCCGTCGCTGAGGATCACCGAGGCATTGTTCAGCGTATTCACACCGTCCAGGGTCATGTTGCCCGAGGCGAGGAGCGCCGCGTCAGTGCTGTTGTTCAGCGTACCTACGTTGTTGATGCTGAGGGCATGCTCAGACTGGATCACCGCACTGTTGCTGTTGTTGAGCGTATCCACATTGCTGATTGTTATGCTGCCGCTACCGACCATCGCGGCGCTGTTGGAGTTGGATACGTTTGTGATGTTCAGCATCGCCAGCGCACCGTCTGCAACCAGCTGAGACGCATCGTTGGAGAGGGTACCGATGTTGGACAGGGTGAGATTGCCGCTGCTGTATAGGGTGGCATCGCTGATGTTATTCAGCGTGCCGATGTGGTCCAGCAGGATGGACGTTGCCTGAATGCCGGAGGCTGAGTTGGTCAGCGTTGTTGTGCCGGACAGATCCATCGCCCCACTCGCGAGCAGAACGGCGTCGCCCGTGTTGGTGAGAGTGGACATGTTGGTCAGGGTAACGTTTTTCCCCTGGATCCGGCTATTGTCGTTGGTCAGTGCAGTCGTCTGCGCGCCGTCCAGCGTAAGGTTTTCGCCCGCCAGGATCTCGCCGCCGTGGGTGTTATTTAATTGCTTACTGACGTTCAGCGCAACATCGCCCGCTGCGCTCAGGGTTCCGCCGTTGTTATTCAGCTTCGCCGCTTTCACCTGCGCTTTTTGTCTGGCGTTCAGCGTGCCGCTGTTTTCAAGCGTCGCATCGACGTTGGACGCGGTCAGGGTAACGTTTTTCCCCTCGATTTTGCCCTGGTTCTTGATGGATTTACCGCTGGCAGCGAGGGTGACATCTTTTTCGTTGCTGATGATGTTACCGCTGTTGTCGACGTCGCCGCCCACGTTCAGGCTGACGGCTGCCGCATCACCCACGAGGGTGCCGCTGTTGGTCAAGTTGCCGGTCGTGGTGACCTGCAGTGCGTCAGTGGTCGCACCGATGTTTCCACGGTTGTTCAGCGCGCTGGCGTTCATCACCAGCCGTTTTTCCGCGAAGATGCGGCCGTTGTTGTCCAGGTTGCCGACGCGGAGCGTCTGGTTATTGGATGCGTACAGCACGCCGTCGTTCTTCAGTGAACCGGACGCAATCGTCAGGTCCCCCGTGGCGCTGACGGAGCCGCTGTTCACAAAGGCCTCTTTCAGGGTGAACTGCAGGGTGCCTTTTTTCGCCAGGACGCTGCCGCCGCCGTTATTCATGCTGCCTGCGGTAATCTCTACGTCACCGCTGTGGCTGATCACCTGGGTATCCGAGATCAGCGAGGCAAACGGCACTTCAACGCCGTTGACCTTCACAACGAAATCGCCGTTTTTCAGCGTCACGACGCCGTCTGCAATGACCTTGCCGTTGGCGTCCAGCGCCTGCAGTTTGCCGTTCAGGGTATACTGGCCCGCGACGTTAATCTGAATTGCCGGGACGGTGGTGGTGGTGTTATTGGTTACCAGCGAGGCGGCATTTTGCACCAGCGAGCTGGCATCAATGCGGATTTTGCCGGTTGAGGCGATCACGTCGTTATTCAGCGTGATGCCCGCCAGGGCGTTCATGATAATGTCGTTTTTTGCCTGAACGCCGGAAGTGGATTTGTTCAGGGTGATATTCTTGCCGGAGAGCGACATATTTTTCTCGCTCGACAGGCTTGCGAGCGTAATGTCGCCATCCGCACTGATCTCGAGATCGCTGCTGGCGATAATGCCGCCGGCATGACGGACGCCCGCCCCGGATTCGGTGCTGATTAGCTGGATCTTTCCGCCGTACATGGAGCCAAGCGCGCTACCGTCGATAGCCACGGCCGGACCCCGTCCGTCGCCTTTGTTACGCACGGTGTGGCTACGGGTCGCAAGGTCGTAGTCGTTCTGGCCCGCCAGCACTTTGATGTCTGCTTTACCAGCAATTTCGCCTTCCAGCTGCGCGCTGCGGCTAACGATGTCAAAGTAGCCCAGCCCGTCGGTATTAATGCCCTGACCGGTGACGGATACCGCCCCTTTTTCGACCGCCAGCTTATAGGAACCGTCGTTATTTGCCTGCACTTTACCGGTGCTGAGGGTCAGGCTGTTGGCATTGATGGTGGTTGCGCCGTTTACGCTAATGCCGTTTTCGTTGGCAATGATGATGTCGGCCTTTTTACCGAAAACTTCCATCGTGCCGTTAATGTAGGACGCTTTCGCACCCGTTACTTCGCTGATAATGGCGCTGGCTTCGTGCTGCAGTTGGGCATTTTTTACCGCATAGCCGCCAATTTTCGTTACGCCGTCCTGCATGCTGTTGTTAAAGATCATCCCCTGTTTTTCAACGTTAAATTCGTTGAATTTATTCATGGAGATGCCTTTCGCATTAGGATCGGCAATATTCACCACGGGCGTGCCGTTGGCCGCCTGGCCCATGGTAGGGCCTTTCGACTGACGATTATCAGGCGTGGTTGCCGCATCGACGGGGGCCGAGAAAATGCCGGCCAAAGACAGATATAATGGGCAGAGCCGTTTATGCAAATTGCGCGTGGTTATTTTTCCGCTGCGTGTGTTTTTGTTTTTCATTATTCTTCCCTTTGTTAGAAGTTAATTTCCGTTTTGTAATAAACCACCGTGTTATCGACGGTTTCTTCTTCCATTGAGTCTGGTTTTTTAACGGGCCACCCTGCCATAACGTAGGAAGAGAAATGGCTGCCAGTGGCTTTAACGCCCACTGATGCGCCCATCATGAATTGGCTGTCGCAGACATTGACGCCTTTCGGGCAATTATCTTTTGTGAAGCCAACGTCGTAGCCAATATAGGGCGTCAGCTGGTAAATACCGGCCAGTCCAATATCGAAAGGAAACTGCAGGCTATTGGCAATCCACGCGCCGCTGTCGCTCATCACGTTATCGTCTTTGAAACCACGAACGGTGTATTCATCGCCGATAGTCACTTTGGCATCACTCACCAGCACATCCGGCGTGTACTGAAAACCGCTGTTCAGCTCGTAGGTCATGCCGAGTCGGCCAAACTTAGCGAGCGGGCGCGTCCAGGAGGCAATGCCGTTGTATTTCAGATAATCGACGTCGAAACCCTCAAGGTCTTTATCGCCGTCGCGGGCTGAACCAAACCACGGCACCGCCGCGGTGACGCTCAGATCGCCATAGAACCAGCCACCGCCCATGGCGCCAACGTAGGTCAGGCCCGACGCCAGCGAGGTGTAGGTTTTTGAGCTAACGTCAATGCGCGCGTTTTCGATGCCGTTGTAGTTATCCCGGCGTTCGACTTTCATCCAGGCGCTGGTTTTGCCCGTTGCGCCACGCATCAGCATGCGGCTGATACGCAGGGATGCACGCTCCGACGTGCCATCGGAATCGTAAATGCCGAAGCCGCCGTCGATGCCTTTTTCGTATTCGGATTTGTAATAGCTGGTATCAAAACCCCAATAGCCCAGCGGCACGCTGTAGCTAAATGACCAGGAGTCCTGTTTATCATTATTATTTTTCAGATCGTTCCAGGAGTAATACGCATTAAAGATGTCGTTTAACCCGGCAATATTTTTTGCCGTCAGGCTGCCGTAATATTGCTGCCAGCCTTCTGATTTGCTCCCGGAGTTATTTAACCCCGCCGCCGCGTCAATCGGAAATGAGGGCTGATGAATCAGGTTAAGATCGGAATAGCCATTAATGATTGAGGGTTCAACGCTAATATTATCCCTCTCCGAGACCCGCATCAGGTTCTCAACCATCTGGTCGACATCCTGCATATTGAGGATCTTGTCTTTGGCAAACGGGTAGGCGGTAAAAAGACGCGTGCTATCACGCAGGCCCGGTGTCTGGCCGTTCACCTTAAAATCGTTAATCTTTCCCCACAGCACGCGAAGCTTAAGCGTACCGCTCTTGATGTTGCCGGGGTCGATGCTGATAAGAGTGGTGGCATAGCCACGGGAAATATAAAAATCCGTTAACTCTTTCACTAAGGTGAAAATGTCAGATTTACCCAGATCCTTACCCAGATAGCGCTGGACGATCTCCTCGCGCTGCGGCGATCCGTCGAACAGATGATCGTCGAGGATCTCGATCCGGGTTACGTTGAACTTCCACGATGAATTTGCCGGCAGGCCGGTCTCCGCGTTTTCGCCGCGAATTGCGCGTTGCTGTTGCAGCAACGCTTCCGTTCTTTTCGCCTCTTCAATCAGATACTGGCTACTCTGCCGCTCCAGGCGGTCAAGTTCCTGCTTGTTCTGAACTGAGGGCAGTATGGCGGCATGGGCCACCTGTAATAAAGGCAGTAAAAACAGGACGTTTTTGATTTTAAAATGACAACGCATCACTCTCTCCCTGAGCGTTATTTAATGACAACGGTGTATTGAACGGCGCCGACAACTTTGCCGGGGGTGAGGGCCGTCTTACGATCGACCCCGCCGCCAACATAGATTTGTGCCTGATAGTTTTTGGTGAGCGTGGAGGCGGTATAGACCTTCTCCTTACCCAGCGTGATCGCGGTTGAGTTCTTCTCAAAAAGGCGAATACTAAAATTGCTTGCATAGCCATCGCCGCTTTCAACGCCGATCACACCGGTCAACGCGCCTAAAGGGGTGTTAATTAAGGAGTTGAAGGTGATGCCAATTTGTTCCGTAGAAGGGCAGCCCACGGTGATACTGAAGTCTTTTTTAACACCCTGAAAAGTATCGTCGTTTTGAAAATCGGCGATGTTATAGGTGCCTAAATCGACGTTCGTCGCTGAGGGGTAAATGGAGCACGAGGCGGTAACCACCTTAATGGCAACACCAAAGTTGATGGCCATAATCGGCAGTTTTTCGCTTTCATCGGCGGACGGGATCACCAGTGCTTCGGCCACCTTACCCGCTGGAATAAAGTATTCCCCTTCAGGCATCGAACCGGTCTGGACCATTTCCACCAGAACCGTACTGTTTTTCACTCCACAACCGGTGGAGCACGTGGTCGGCGAACCCGAGTTACCCGGCAGCCATGAAGATTCGGTCTGCGTTGGCCACCGCATGCGAATGCCTATCCCCGGGATTTCGGTGTTATAGACATGATCAATCTGCGACCGGATATAGCTTCGCGAATAGCTTGAATGCCATGAAGATTGGGTGGACGCGTCGCAGGTGTAGCTGACGTCCGGCACCTGATAGGTTTTGCTCCATAAAACCTTGCCGACTTCACGCTGCTTTATGACGTTAAGCGTGATGTCGTCCATGATATTCAGCGTCGCCAACGGAGACGTGAGGGTGCACAACGCCGCATAGGCGTTGTTGCACGTTAAAGAGATAAACGCCGTGGATAAAAGAATCAGCGCAGCCGTAAAAATCCGTTTCATGGTGTTGCCCCGTTATTGATGCAGGTAATTTCAATAGCCTTAAACGCTTCTTCCTCGGTTGGCCGGTCCTCAGTGCCTTGCTTCACATAACGCGCACCGCACTGCGCGGGCTTTTTATTTTTCTTCCACTGGAGGGTAAAGACGTTTTGGCCTTCCTTAAGCGCCACCATCGCCACGCCGTTTTGCCCGACCATACCGATGGCGTTGTGCGATTCGTCCAGTACCGACGCACCAAATGGGATCACTTCGCCGGAAGGCTGCATAAAGCGCACAAAGCTCTGGCGATTGGCCTGGGTGTCCATTTTGATCAGCACTGCCGCGCCGGAGGTTGGCACGATGGTTCGGCGGGTGTCGTCGACCTCGACGGTATACGCGGTGCCTTTCGGGTCGGCGTACACCTCGTTGTACTTGTAAGGCACCAGATACCCGACGATGCCGTAGCCGTTGTCTTTGATGACGGCCTGGGAATCCGGGTAGATGCGAGAGCCTTCTGCGCCTTTTGCTTCCACGATGCCAATGGTGTCTGCGAGGGTCGGCACAAAGTTGATGCCGCCTTCATGCACCACCACGCCGCCGTTCAGGTTGACCCCTCCCATAAAGGAGTCTCGGGACTGGCTGTAGGTCATCCCGCCCGAGGCGCTCTCGCCCGTGTAGGAGAGGTTCATGCCGAAGTTAGTTTCCGGCGTGTTGGACTGGCTGAAATAGCCGCCAAAGCCAAACTGTGAGCGTTCCCCGGCGGAGCCGTTCAGCGAGGTACGGAAGTTGGCTTCTTCGCTGTTATAGCTAAAGTTGGCCCCCAGACGAGCCTGCTTCTCGTAGTGGTGGCCAAGCGGCATGCTCACGTTCAGGTAGAGCGTATCTTCGTGGTCGCCATCGTCGTTATTGGTGCGTCCAAGGGAGATCCCCCAGGTCGTGATGCCAAACTGGTTGTTGTAGCCCAGCACGAAGTTCGACTTTTCATTCCGGCCCTGCTCGTTATTCCAGACGTTGCCCACAAACCCGCTGACGTAGAAGCTTCCCCAACCGGCGGGAAGCGTCTGGTTGATGTTGGCTTCCAGGCGCTCGCGATAGCGTTCCGGGAGAAAGTCTTCTTCATCGGCTTCAATCGAGCGCTTCAGGCTGACCGCGTCGCTCAGGGAGTAGAAATTCGCGCTGGAATAGCGATAGCCAATCAGGCTGAAGTTCGTCCCGGTTGTCGGGAGGGTCTTCGCCAGGCTAATGCGCAGGCTCATATTGCAGAACGTGCCGCAGCCTGCGGTGTCCGGCTGCCCCTCGAAGCGGGTGAAAGAGCGCGTCACGTCTACGCCTAATGCGCCCAGACGGGTGTTAATCGCAAAACCGGTCATCAGCGCCGCATAATCACCTTCGAACGCGCTCTGTCCGCCAACGTAGCCGGTAAAGTTATTGAATAAGCCGTACTGAAACGTGCCCTCAACCGCTTTCGGATCCTCTTTCAGCCAGGTATCGCGGATTTCACCCGCAGCCACAGAGTAGCGGGAGTAACCTTCGCGCAGCAGCTGCGGTACGCTGGAGTAGGGGACCACGAAGTAGGACTCTTTGCCGTTTGTCTCTTTTACGGTGACCTCAAGATCGCCGTTATAGCCGGTCGCATAGAGATCGCTGATGGCGAACTCCCCAGGCGGCACCACCTTTTCATACAGGGTGTTGCCAGCCTGCTTGATAGTCACCGTTGCGTTGCTGTTGGCGATGCCGCGCACCACCGGGGCATAGTTGCGTACCGAGTCGGGAAGCATGCGATCGTCCGTGGCGAGACGAACGCCACGCAGGGCGGTAGTGTCAAAAAAATCACCGGTGGTGTTCAGATCGCCCAGCACTATCTGCGATTGCAGCGGCGCAATGGCCCGCTCGGCATAGGCCTGGATATGCTGTACGCCGGTATTTTCCGTGTCGCTGCCGGAGCTCAGGCTGTCGTAGGTCGTAAAACGCCATGCCCCCAGTGCGAGGGTATTGTGCAAATTGCTGTAGAGATAGGTCGCGTTGTCCTGAGCGGGGCGATAACGTGAACTGGTGGCGCTAAGGGTATAGGAGGACATCAGCGCCGGTACGCCGTTATCCCATAGCTCCGGGCTTACGTAACCCGCAGGCGTGTTAAGCAGCATTGCCTGAGGAATCGTGACATCCAGCTGTTCTTCTACCGCGTTATAATTAACCGTCGCGCCTTTAATCAGCTCAGGGAGAATAATGCAGGTATTCTGCTTCCAGTCGGGGGGAAGTTTTGATGTGTCGACGTCAAAGCGGACGACCATTTCGGGCGTCATGCAGGCGTTGAATCCCTGCTCATTATTTGCAGCCACAAAGGTAACGGTCCAGGTATTAACCGGCTTGAGGTTGCTGTAAACCTCAAGCGTATATTTCCCCGGCAGTATTTTTTCAACGCCGTCAAATTGTGTCAGATCGATTCCGCTATCGTAATACTTCATAAACCCACGAGAAAATGTCATCGGCTTACTGGTATCACTGGCATATACTGCGAGTGGCGCAATGGTCATCGAAATGACAAAGCCACTAATCACCCGCAGGATGTTAGTTTTCTTGTAAAACATCGACATATCACCGTCCTGGTCAATATGATTACTAATCAGAAGTTATACGTGCGCTTAATATAGGCACCCAGATCGGTAATATAATTGTATTGGAATGTCCCTTTCCCCTGCACGGCATTAACCTGCGGGAAGTGATATACCAGCGTGCTATATGGCGCGATCATCTCGCCATCAATCATGACATCTTTACCCTGAGCATCTCTGAGCCAGACATTTGTCATGCTTACATGGAAAGGCGAATTATTTGTTCCAACGACGTCATAACCGTTGGCTGTTTTTTTCAATTTCCAGGTTAATTCATCCGCCGCTTTCATCGGATTACCTTTCAGACCAACCGGGCGATAGAAAAATTTAATCAGCGTTCTGAACGCCATCTTTAGCTGATTTTTATCTACGTCTTCCGCCATTTCAGGCGGAATATCCAGGACATTGAGCCACAGAACCGTTTCACGATCTTTTGGATATTTCGCGGCGGCGCCTTCCGTCTGGAATATGCGGAAAACTTTCCCCTTTTGGCCGTTAATTCTGGCCGCCGGTGGGGTGATAAAGAAAGGCAAATCTTCTTTGGCGATGCCGTCACTCTTATCGGTGCTGGAAAGCCACACCTGAACCAGTTCAGGCGCTTTGCTGACGTTATTAATACGAATCGTTTGTTCTTTCTCCCCGGCGTTGAATGCCACGCGGGTCGTCATAATTTGAATCGTTGCACTGGCCGCAAAGGAAAAGGCCAGCGTCATCATGAATACAGAAGATATAACAAGTTTTTTTAACATCTGGCCTAATCCTTTAGGTGATACTCTTAGCGGATAAACCCGCGGGGCGCGCGATTACTGATATTTAATGGAGTACACAACGTCGGTTGAGACTTGACCGGCAGTAGATGCACCACCCGTCGCCACATATTGTGCCCAGTAATCAAAGCGAGCCGTATTACCGGCAACCGTAACGGTTTTAGCGCTATCGTTTGCAGTATTAAGGTTCAGTTTTGCTTTTGAAGAATCCAGTAAACCAACCTGAACTTTCTCCGCTCCGCCTGACGCTTTAGCCACGGTATTTTTCAGGTTACCGGTGGTGGCATCGATATTGGTGCTTTGCGCCAGTTCGAAGAATACGCTGGCAACTTTGCCATTGGTGCAGTTTGCGCCGCTTAACGTAATGTGGAATGGGGTATCACCTGCGCGCTGTCCATCCGTTGCAAGCGCGGTTGTACTAATAGAAGGTAAATGAACGGTAAAGTCTGGGCTTTCAGATTCGCCCTGTGCGTCACCGCCGGTAATAGTACAGGTTGCGTCGCTAATAGTACCTTCAAAAGTAATCGTGCCATCTTCTGCTGCAGCGGCGGTACCGACGGTTGAAAGAACGGCCAGGATTGCCAGCTTAGATAACTTATTCATAAAAATATCCATATCATTTCATTGGGGGGGCTATTGTATAGAGGTCATCTCCTCCACCGCTATCGGCCAGGCCTAAATATATTCCTAGTTTTAAAATGGTATATTTATTAAATTTATGAATTAAGTTTTGCTTCAAACTTTTAAACGCAAATAATGCGAAGAAATGGGGGGGTTAAGATAATATCAATTCTAAAAATGAATTTTATCGGTATGGTGAATAATTAGGGGCCGTAAAAGTCTGGCAACACAATTGATTTATGTTTTGAAAAGTGAGCTTGAATCTTCACGTTCCAGAGGCTAGCATTAGGCAAAAGCAGTAAGGACATCAATCCCTTCCTCGTCGGGTTTAACGACGCGGAGGGGATTTTTTTTCATCTGTATCTAATGCAACGACTTTTAAGAGGTCAGGACATGAGCACTTTAGGTCATCAGTACGACAACTCTCTGGTATCTAACGCGTTTGGTTTTTTACGCCTTCCGATGAACTTCCAGCCCTACGACAGCGATGCTGACTGGGTGATCACCGGTGTGCCGTTCGATATGGCAACCTCGGGTCGTGCCGGTGGACGTCATGGCCCGGCGGCGATCCGTCAGGTTTCCACCAACCTGGCCTGGGAGCATAACCGCTTCCCGTGGAACTTCGACATGCGCGAGCGCCTGAACGTGGTTGACTGCGGTGACCTCGTGTATGCCTTCGGCGACGCGCGTGAGATGAGCGAAAAGCTGCAGGCCCACGCCGAGAAACTGTTGGCTGCCGGTAAGCGTATGCTCTCCTTCGGTGGCGACCACTTTGTGACTCTGCCACTGCTGCGCGCCCACGCGAAACACTTTGGCAAAATGGCGCTGGTCCATTTCGATGCGCATACCGACACCTACGCGAACGGCTGCGAGTTTGACCACGGCACCATGTTCTACACTGCACCGAACGAAGGCCTGATCGATCCGAACCACTCCGTGCAGATCGGTATTCGTACTGAGTTCGACAAAGACAACGGCTTCACCGTGCTGGATGCCTGCCAGGTGAACGATCGCGGCGTGGACGACATCATCGCGCAGGTGAAGCAGATTGTCGGCGATATGCCAGTCTACCTGACCTTCGACATCGACTGCCTGGATCCTGCCTTTGCGCCAGGCACCGGTACGCCGGTGATCGGTGGCCTGACGTCCGACCGCGCCATCAAGCTGGTGCGCGGCCTGAAGGATCTGAACATCGTCGGGATGGACGTGGTGGAAGTGGCGCCAGCCTATGATCAGTCCGAAATCACGGCCCTGGCGGCAGCGACCCTGGCACTGGAAATGCTCTACATTCAGGCGGCGAAAAAAGGCGAATAAGCCTTAGGCGCTGATTGCTGCTGCGCGACGCATGCGCAGCAGCAACATTCCTCCGGCCAGAAGGGTGATCGCCTGCGACACGACCAGGACCGAAAAGCCAGAGCTGACCGACCCGACCGATTTCATCACCACCCCCATCAGCAGCGGAATAAACGCCGCGCAGATATTCCCGATGCCATTAATGATCCCATACGCGCTACCCACCACTTCCCGCGCGGCATGATGTTGGATCACCGCAGGGATCGCAGCCCCCTGAAGTCCCCAGAAAGCATTGGCGGACAACATAAACATCCCCAGCCAGACAGGCTGATGGCTGAGCATCAGCGCGACCACGGACAGCGCCGTTAACGCGCCTCCCACCACAAACAGCACCGGTGCCTGTTCCGGGCGCATTTTGTCGAGCAGCACGCCGCCCAAAAATTTCGATCCCAGGCTCAGCAGGAAGGGAATGGCTGCAAGCAGGCCCGTAGCATGCAGTGAGAAGTGATGTTCATCGCGCAGCCATGCAGGCAGCCAGGCGCTGCTCCCCCAGAGATAGCTCAGCGTGGCGATTTCAACCAACAGGATCCAGCCCAGCAGCGGCGTTTGCCAGGCAAGGGTGAAGGTCTGCACCCATCCCGGCTTTTTCATCTTCCCCCGGCTCTGGGGCGCAGGCAGAAAGCGCCAGATTAACCCGCCACCCAGCACAAGATTCATGACGGCCAACGCGTAGAACGATCCCGCCCAGCCCAGATGCGCCATCAGCCAGGTGATCAGTGGAAAGCCTACCGCCAGCCCGAGCGAGACGCCCAGCGCGGTCACCGCGTTGGGTTTGCCGATCTCTTCTGCGTCAAAGCGCTCGCTGATAAAGCGCGTTTTTAATGAAAAGAGCGGCCCCTCTGCAATCCCCAGAATCACGCGCGCAATGAGCATCCCCATCAGCGAGCCGAGCAAGGGCGAAATCGCACAGACCGCGGCCCAAATCGCAATGCTGCTTAATAATCCCTGCCGATAATGAAGTTTGCTTTCAATAACTGGCGTTAATAATAAAGCCGAAAAACCATAACCCAGCAGAAAGCAGGTCATGAGCATTCCTTGTAACATTCTGTTTTCATTTAACTGAAAATGTGCGGCAAATTCCGGGTGTAAAATCATTACCGAGATATTCACACGGTCGATGTAGGAAATAATGATGAGTAATAACAGTGCAATTGTACCTTGCCATCTTGCCGTCATGATGCCTGCCTTATGTCTGCGCGTGTGAATATTTTTTATCAGGGTGATTGTCACGGGTGTAAAATGGTTCACCTGTGAAACTCGTTGTTTATTAAGAATAAAGTAAAAATAAGTTTCACAGGTGAAACACGATGACGTGCCACCTTTTTATTTTTAATGAGCAAAAAGAAAAGAAGTCAATATCCGTTTTTTGAAATTTTAGACTATCGAAAAATCGTATTCTTTCACGCGGCAATAATGAAAATTTCATATCGCTGCATTTTTTCGTGATCCTTTGCACACTTAGTTAATTAATTACCTCCTGGTTAACAAATTCGTCACATTCGTGCTTGACGAAACATTCATCGCTTTTATATTGACCGTATTAAATAAGAAACAGAGTTTCATATATGAAACAAAAGCCTGGAGGATCGTGATGAGCTGGATAGGCGTATGTGACGCAGAACAAGTACAGGAAGATTTCCCTTTTAGCGGCAACGTCGACGGTAAAGAGATCGGCGTTTATTTGATTGACGGTGAATATTACGCGCTGGAAGACGTATGCCCGCACGCATATGCCCTGCTGAGCCAGGGCTTCGTCGAAGATGGCAAGGTGGAATGCCCGCTACACGAGGCGGTGTTCGACGTCAAAACCGGCCAGTGCCTGCATGGCCCCGGTGGTCGCAACCTTAACCGCTACCCGGTTCGGGTCTTTGAAAACCAAATCCAGATTACCTTCGTCGAGGAGAGCGTGGCATGAGCGACACCCTGAACTACAACCCGGCGCTGCCGGAAAGCCGCCAGTTTACTCCGCCTGCAGAAGGCGGTAACGGTGCCATTCATAAGCCAGGCGATTACCAGAACCTGATCTGGCAAACCCGCAGCCGCGAGCCGGAAAACTGGGAGATGAACCTGATCGCGACGCTGGAAGATCTCTTCGAGCAGGGCGTTGAAACCTTGCCGGAGCTGGTGAACGGGCTGAACGCGGTGCGCATGCACGACCAGCAGGGCGAGCCCTGGAGCGACGCCAGCTTCCAGGCATTCTTACAGGTTAACGGCTACTGAGGACAACGCGATGACGACTACCGTACAAAACTATCTGGATAAAGGTCTGCGCGGCCTCTGGTATCCGGTACTGGCGAGCTGGGAAGTGCAGTCCGCGCCGGTGGGGATTACCCGCCTGGGCGAGCAGATTGTGGTCTGGCGCAATAAAGACGGCCAGGTGCAGGCGCTGGAAGATCGCTGTCCGCACCGCGGCGCACGCCTGTCGATGGGCTGGAACCTTGGGGACCGTATTGCCTGCTGGTACCACGGCGTGGAAGTGGCGGGCAATGGCGAAGTGAAAGATGTGCCCGCCGTGGACAAATGCCCGCTGGTCGGCCAGCAGTGCGTGCGCAGCTATAACGTGCAGGAGGCGCACGGCGCCATTTTCCTGTGGTTCGGCGTCACTGCTGACCAGCAGCCTGACGATCTGACTTTCCCGGATGAGCTCGCCGACACGGACAGTTTCAGCAACTTCCTCTGCACCGCCGCGTGGAAATGCAATTACCAGTACGCGCTGGAAAACGTCATGGACCCGATGCACGGCACCTATCTGCATTCGTCGTCACATTCGATGGCGGAAGGGGATCGCAAGGCCGACATGGTGCTTCAGCCGACCAAAACCGGCTTCATCTTCGAGAAAAAGGGGCAGAGCGGCGTCAATTTCGACTGGGTGGAATTGGGCAACAGCGGCACCTGCTGGATGCGTCTCTCCATTCCGTATAAGAAGCGTTTCGGACCGGGCGGCCATTTCTTTATCGTCGGCATGGTGGTGCCGGAAGATAACGACAACTGCCGCGTTTTCTTCTGGCGCATTCGCCGCGTGCAGGGCTGGCAGCGCGATATGTGGCGCTTTATGTACCGCAATCGTCTGGAAAAACTGCACTGGGAAGTGCTGGAGCAGGACCGCGTGGTGCTGGAAAGCCTGGCGCCAAATGCCCGTGACCATGAATACCTCTACCAGCACGACGTCGGGCTCTCGCGCCTGCGCCGCATGATGCAAAAGGCCGCGAAAGAACAGCTGGCGATGCGCGAAGCGCAGCAGGGAGCCGCCTGATGAACGGACTGCTGAGCGGGAAGCGCATCGTCGTGACCGGCGCCGCGCGCGGGCTGGGTTACCACTTTGCCAGCGCATGCGCTGCGCAAGGTGCCTGCGTGGTGATGTGCGACATCCTCAAAGGCGAGCTGGCCGAAAGCGCCCACCGTCTGAGCGAGCAAGGGTATGTAACCGAATCGCACGTTATCGATCTGGCCGATCCGCAGTCCATCGAGCAGGTATTCAGCGCCATTGGCAAACTGGGGCAGATTGACGGCCTGGTGAACAACGCGGCAATGGCGACCGGCGTGGGCGGTAAAAACATGCTGGATTACGATCCGGATCTCTGGGATCGGGTGATGAGCGTCAACGTCAAGGGTACGTGGCTGGTGACGCGTGCCGCCGTGCCGCTGCTGTGCGAAGGGGCGGGGATTGTGAACGTGGCGTCCGATACCGCGCTGTGGGGCGCGCCGCGCCTGATGGCCTACGTGGCCAGTAAGGGGGCGGTGATTGCGATGACCCGCTCAATGGCGCGCGAGCTGGGAGAAAAACGCATTCGAATCAACGCTATCGCGCCGGGGCTGACCCGCGTCGAGGCCACCGAATATGTGCCCGCCGAACGCCATCAGCTCTACGAAAATGGCCGCGCGTTAACGGGCGCGCAGCAGCCGGAGGATGTCACCGGCAGCGTGGTCTGGCTGTTAAGCGATCTGTCGCGGTTTATCACCGGGCAGCTGATCCCGGTCAACGGCGGTTTTGTCTTTAACTAAGGTATGGCGATTATGGCAAACGATCAGGAAGTGAAGTATCTGGTGCCGGGGCTTGAACGCGGTTTGCAGCTGCTATTGGCCTTCGGCGAGCAGCATCGCGAGCTGACCTTTGCCGAGCTACACCGGCTGGTGGATATGCCGAAGGCCACTGCCTACCGCGTGGTGCAGACGCTGGAGTATATGGGTTTTATGGAGCGCAATGCGCGCACCAATACCTTCTCGCTGGGCATGAACGTGCTGCGCCTGGGCTTTGAGTACATCGCCTCGCTGGATGTGGCGCAGGTAGGCCAGCCGGTGATCGAGCAGCTTCGCGATGTCAGCCAGTGCAGCAGCCATCTGGCGATCCGCGACGGACGCGACATTATTTACATTGCCCGCGTCAGCGCCGCCGGGTCGCGTATCAATCAGGTCAGCATTGGCACCCGTCTGCCGGTGCACTGTACCTCGCTTGGACGCATGTTATTGACCGATATTTCCCGCGCCGATTTTGAACAGCTGTTCCCGCACGAGCGGCTGCCGGGCAACACGCCGGGGCAGCTTCACGACCGCGAAGCCCTGTGGCAGATGGTGCAGCAGGACAAAGCCCGCGGATATGTGATTGGCGAGTCTTTCTTCCGCCACGGCATCTCTTCCATCGTCTATCCGGTGTATGACCGAAGCCAGCGCGTGGCGGCGGTGGTCAGCATTCTGGTGCCGTCGGAGGAGATCCCGCAGACCGACCGCGAGCGGCTCCAGAACGAGGTTCGCCTCGCGGCAGATAAAATTTCTGGCTTCTTAGGGTACCTGTCACAGGCCAGTTAAATCAGTGAGTTAACGTCAGGCGCTTCAGTGCGTCGGGCATGTTTTACGCCCAATTTGGGCCAGATGAGGCAACGAACGATGAGTGTAACCGGAATTGAAAAGCTGGAATTTGGCGTGGAAGACCTGACGCACTGCGCCAAATTTATGCGTGATTTTGGCCTGACGGGCGATGCCAGCGGCCAGCGTTTTACCACCCTGAGCGGCGCGCGCGTGGAGCTTAATCCGATTGACAGCCCCGACCTGCCGCCAGCCTTTGAAGCGGGCAACACCCTGCGCCGTATGACCTGGGCGGTGGCCACCCCGGCAGACCTCGATGCGCTGCGCCCGAAGCTTGCCGGGCAGCCTGGCTTTCGTGAAGTGGGCGACGCCCTGGAGTGCCGCGATCCGAACGGCATGACGCTGCGCGTGCAGGTCAGCCAGCAGACCGACGTGGAGCTGAACGTTGAGCCGATTAACCAGTGGGGAGACGCTCGCCGAATCGACACCCCCAGCCCGGTCTACGATCGCGCCCAGCCGATTAACGTCGGGCACGTGGTGTTTTTCGTTGAGGAGCTGGCCGCGGTGGAGACATTCTATCGCGAAGTGCTCGGCTTCCAGGTCTCTGACCGCTACATCAACCGCGCCGTATTCCTGCGCTGCGGCGTGCGCGGCGGCCATCACAACCTGTTCCTGCTGCAATTACCGAACCGCAAGCGCGGGCTAAACCACGTTGCGTTTACGGTGCGCGACATCCACGAGGTGATCGGCGGCGGGATTGCGATGAATAAAAACGCCTGGAGCACGTTTATTGGGCCGGGCCGTCATCCGGTGTCGTCGGCCTATTTCTGGTACGTCAACAGCCCGACCGGCGGCGCGTTTGAGTATTACACCAATGATGACTACCTGACTGAAAACTGGCAGCCGCGCGAGCTGGAGCATTCGCTGGTCTCCTTCACCGAATGGGCGGTGGAAGGCGGCATCGACCACGACACGCGCCGTCAGCAGAAAAAGCCGGAGGCGGTATGACGTCGCGCATTGTCATTATCGGCGGCGGTCAGGCGGGCGGCTGGGCGGCAAAAACCCTCCGCGACGAGGGCTTCGAGGGCGAGATTTGCGTGGTGGCGGAAGAAGCGTGGGATTTCTATGAACGTCCGCCGCTGTCGAAGGCGTCTCTGCTGGAGCCTGACGCGGCGCTCCCGCGGCTGTTTTCCGAAGAGGCACAGCAGGCGCTGGATCTGACCTGGTACCGCCCACTGCGTGCGGAGCAGATCGACCGTCAGACAAAAACGGTGCGTTTAAGCAACGGTACGCATCTTAGTTACAACATTCTTTTGATTGCCACCGGAGGGCGGGCGCGTCTGCCGGGCGAGGCGTGGGCGGCGCATCCGCAGGTTTATACCCTGCGCCACTGGCAGGACGCGCAGCGTCTTAAGGGGCGTCTGGCGCAGAGTAAAAGACTGGCGATTGTGGGCGGCGGCTGGATCGGCCTTGAGATTGCCGCCTCCGCGCGCAAAAACGGCGTGGCGGTCACGCTGTTCGAGCAGCAGCCCGCGCTGTGCATGCGGTCGGTGAGCGGAGAAGTGTCGAAACGCTTAACGGCCATCCATCGCGAACAGGGCGTCGACATTCGTACCGGCTGCGGCGCGCTGGAGCTGGAGGACAACAATGGCCTGCCGGTTATTCACTGTGATGGCCAGCGCGAAACCTTTGATGCGGTGGTGGTCGGGATCGGCGTCGATCTCAATCTGGAACTGGCGCGCGATGCGGGGCTTCATACCGGGCGCGGGATCGTGGTGGATGCTCAGGGGCGTACCTCGGATCCGTTCATCTTTGCGGCTGGCGATGTGGCTCAGCATCACCACTACGGCTTGTGCATTCAGTCGTGGGCATTTGCCCAGAATCAGGCGGTGGCGACGGCGAAAGCGATGCTCAACCCCGATGCGCCAGGCTACGACGACGCGCCGTGGCTGTGGTCGGATCAATACCAGCACAATATTCAGATCCTCGGCATTCCGCATCCGGGCAGCAACACGATAGCGCGTGAAGATTCGCTCTTTTTCTCGCTGGATGAAAACGGGCGACTGACGCAGCTGGTGGCGTTTAACGATGCGCGCACCGTCAAGCTGGCGAAACGCTGGATGGCGGCAGGGCGGGATTTATCGGACGTACCGCTCGCCGACCCGACTTTTTCACTGATGTCATTGCGATAGCTAACCCGCACCCGTAGGGGGAGAGATGACCACATTAGAAACCAACACCGCGCCCGTTGAGGCAGGCGGTGAGGGAACCCGCACGCCTGAAAAAGCAGTGCGCTGGGCTATCCCGCTGTCGCTGCTGGCCTGCGTGCTGCTGGCGTTTTTCGACAAAATCAGTATTGCGGCGCTGTTTTCTGACAGCCATTTCCAGCAAGCGATGGGGATCGATTTCGACACCACGCGCCTCGGCATTCTGATGAGCGCCTTTCTGCTGAGCTACGGTTTTTCGTCAGTCTTTCTCAGCGGGCTGGGGGATAAAATCGCGCCGCTGCGCCTGCTGACCGGGATGATGGCGATCTGGTGCGTGCTGATGGTGGCGATGGGCTTTACCCACAACTATACGATGATGATCGTGCTGCGCATTCTGCTGGGGGTGGCGGAGGGGCCGCTGTTCCCGCTGGCCTTCGCCATTGTGCGTCACAACTTCCCGCAGCATCTGCAGGCGCGCGCCACCATGCTGTGGCTGCTTGGCACGCCGGTGGGCGCGGCGATTGGTTTTCCGCTCTCCCTCTGGCTGCTGAACACCTTCGGCTGGCAGAGCACCTTCTTCGTGATGGCGATGCTTACCGTGCCGGTATTGATTTTCGTGCGCGTCGGTCTGCGTGGTATCCGCCTGGAGGCGAAACCTGGCACCACGCAGGCGTCTCAGGATGAGCGGCGTGCCGCGCGGCGCGAGCTGTTCGTCAGCCCGCACTTCTGGATCATCTGCATCTTTAACATCGCCTTCCTGACCTACCTGTGGGGCATCAATGGCTGGCTGCCGGGCTACCTGATCAAAGGCAAAGGCATTCACCTGGAGCATGCGGGCTGGCTGTCGTCGATGCCGTTCATCGCCATGCTGGCGGGCGAAGTGATTGGCGCGTGGCTCTCTGACCGGGTCGATAAGCGTGCGGCAGCCTGCTTTATCTCCATGGCGGGCGCGGCTGTCGGGCTGGCGGCGGTCATGCACCTCGACACCCCGCTGACCATCATCGCTGCGATGAGCTTCAGCACCTTTATGTGGGGCACTGGCGCACCCAACATTTTTGCCCTGCTGGCGAAGGCCACTCATCCACGGGTGAGCGCGACGGCGGGCGGCATTTTCAACGGGCTGGGAAACTTCGCGGGCGCACTGTCGCCAGCGGTGATGGGGGCGCTTATCGCCTTCACCCACAGCATGGATTCCGGGCTGATTTTTCTGGCGGTGATGGCGGCGGTGGGCTGCGTCCTGTTACTGCCGCTGCTGAGACGTTACTGAGGAGAGTGTCATGACTGATTCAACCGTAACCCATAAATCAGGCATCAAACCTGAGCACCTGACGATGGAAGAGTGGGTCGAGTCGCGCATCGCGCGCTTTGAAGGCCGTAAGTACGACTGGAACGCGCTGAAGTTCCAGGCCGACTATGACCCGAAATATCGCCGGGCGCAGATGCGCTACATCGGCACCGGCGCAACGGGCGTGGCGAACGACACCAACACCGTGCAGGCGGACCATTTCACCTTCTCCACCATGGTGCTGCCGTCGAAGTGTGAAGGGCCGCTGCACCTGCATGACGACGTGGAAGAGGTGTTCTTCATGCTTAAAGGGCAAATCACGCTGATGATCCAGGACGGCGAACACTACACCGAAACCGTGCTGCGCGAGCGTGACCTGATCTCCGTCCCGCCGGGTATCTATCGCGGCCTGTTTAACCACGGGGAAGAAGAGGCGCTGATGTGCGTCATGCTGGGGACCAACAAGCCGGAAATCCCGACCTATCCCGCCGATCATCCGCTTTCAAAAGTGAAGCGGAACTAAGGGGGCATGATGACGGGTTTTCGTGAACAGGGAAGCGGCATTCCGCTGATGCTGCTGCATGGGATCAGCTCGGGTGCTGCCTCCTGGCATAAGCAGATGGCGCTGAAGGGTTTTCGCGTGCTGGCGTGGGACATGCCCGGTTATGGCGAAAGCCCGATGCTGACCGTAGAACGGGCGAGTGCGGGAGATTACGCCGATGCACTGGCGGCAATGCTTGACCGCGCGGGCGTCTGGCAGGCGGTACTGGTCGGCCATTCTCTCGGGGCTCTGGTCGCCAGCGCCTTTGCGGCGAAGTTTCCCGACCGGGTGCGGCATCTGGTGCTGGCAGATGCCGCGCAGGGCTACGGTCAGGCCGCACCGGAGCAACGCGAGCAGGTCTGGCGCAGCCGCGAGCAGCAGATGGCGCTGGGCGGTGAAATCCTTGCCCAGACCCGCGCGGCGAAGCTGTTGCGCCCCGGCGCCCGCGGGGAAGATATCGCCACCGTCGCGTCGGGCATGCGCAAGCTGCGTCCTGAAGGCTACCTTGCCGCCGCGTGGATGCTGGCACACGACGATATTCACGGCTGGCTTAAACGTTACTCCGGCACGTTTGAGGTCTGGTGCGGCGAGCAGGATGCGATCACGCAGCCCGAGCTGGTGCAGGGGCTGGCACTGCGCTACGGCATGCCGTTTACCGCCATTCCCCAGGCCGGGCACGCCAGCTATCTCGATAACGCGGCGTTTTTTAACCAACAGCTTTTACGCATTAACGAAGAGGTGCGCGATGTATGCACAAATTGACGGGCGCGTAGCGGTAGTCACCGGCGGTTCTTCTGGCATTGGCTTTGAAACGCTGCGCCTGCTGCTGGGCGAGGGGACAAAAGTGGCTTTCTGCGGCCGAGACCCGGACCGGCTCGCCAGCGCCCACGCGACGCTGCAAAACGAATACCCCGACGGCGAGATTTTCTCCTACCGCTGCGACGTGCTAAACGCTGCCGAAGTCCAGGGCTTTGCGGATGCCGTTCAGGCCCGCTTTGGCGCGGCGGACATGCTGATTAACAACGCCGGGCAGGGCTATGTGGCGCATTTCAGCGATACCCCGCGCGAAGCGTGGCTGCACGAAGCCGAACTGAAATTGTTCGGGGTGATCAACCCGGTGCAGGCGTTTCAGCCTCTGCTGGAGCGGTCCGATATCGCCTCCATTACCTGCGTGAACTCCCTGCTGGCGCTGCAGCCGGAGGAGCACATGATCGCCACTTCTGCCGCCCGTGCTGCGCTGCTGAATATGACGCTGACGCTCTCAAAAGAGCTGGTGGGTAAAGGTATCCGCGTGAATTCCATTTTGCTCGGCATGGTGGAGTCCGGGCAGTGGCAGCGCCGCTTTGAGAGCCGGACGGACAAAAGTCAGAGCTGGCCGGAGTGGACGGCGGATATCGCGCGTAAACGTGGCATCCCGATGGCGCGTCTCGGCAAGCCGCAGGAGCCCGCGCAGGCGCTGCTGTTCCTCGCCTCGCCGCTGGCGTCATTCACCACCGGCGCCGCGCTGGACGTTTCCGGCGGCTTCTGCCGCCACCTGTAAGGACACATTATGAAAAAGATCATGTTAATTGGTTTTGGCGCCATGGCGCAGGCGGTGATTGAGCGTTTACCCGCGGGCGTGGCTATCGGCTGGATCGTGGCGCGTGAATCTCATCATGCGGCGATTCACACACAGTTTGGTGATGCAGTGATGGCGCTCGGTACGCCGGTGGCGTGCGCTGACACGCCCGATCTGGTGCTGGAGTGCGCCAGCCAGCAGGCGGTGGCGCAGTACGGCGAGGACATACTGCGTCGCGGCTGGCATCTGGCGGTGATCTCCACCGGCGCGCTGGCGGACAGCGCGCTGGAGCAGCGTTTGCTCAGTGCTGGCGGCAAGCTGACGTTGCTCTCCGGCGCGGTTGCCGGTATTGACGGGCTGGCGGCGGCGAAAGAGGGCGGGCTGGAACGCGTAACCTATCAGTCGCGCAAAAGCCCGGCCAGCTGGCGCGGCAGTTATGCTGAGCAGCTTATCGACCTTAACGCGGTGTCTGAGGCGAGCGTTTTCTTTGAAGGCAGCGCCCGCGAGGCGGCGCGCCTGTTCCCGGCGAACGCCAACGTGGCGGCGACGGTGGCGCTCGGTGGCGTCGGGATGGACGAGACGCGCGTGCAGCTGATGGTCGACCCGGCAACGAAGCGCAATACCCACACGCTGCATGTCGAAGGCGTGTTCGGCGAGTTCCATCTTGAGCTGAGCGGGCTGCCGCTGGCGTCTAACCCTAAAACCTCCACTCTTGCAGCACTGAGCGCGGTACGCGCCTGCCGCGAGCTGGCCCTGAGCTGAGGAGCGACGATGGACGATCTGAAGATTTTTATCGGCGGCCACTGGCGACATGGTGGTGGCAACCCGATGCAGAGCCATTTCCCGGCAGACGGGTCGATCAATGCGACGCTGAATGCGGCAAGTCTCGACGATCTGAATGACGCAATCGAGGCCGGCGAGCGGGCGTGGCGCGATCCCGCGTGGCGCAGCAGCCTGCCGCACATGCGCGCGAGGATCCTGCATAAGGTCGCGGATCTGATTGAATCCCGCGTCGACGAACTGGCGAAAATGCAGAGCCGCGATAACGGCAAGCCGCTCGCGGAGGCGCGTGGGCTGGTGATGAGTGCGGCAGGGACAGCGCGCTACTTTGCCGCTGCCTGCGAGCTGCTGGAAGGGGAACTCCCTACGCCACGCCAGCCGGGTCTGCTGACCCTGAGCCGCTATGAACCGCTCGGCGTGGTGGCTGCCATCACGCCATGGAACTCGCCGATTGCCAGCGAAATGCAAAAGGTTGCCCCGGCGATTGCCGCCGGAAATGCGGTGATCCTCAAACCTGCCGAGGCCACGCCGCTGATGGCGCTGGAGCTGGCGCGTATTTTTGAACAGGCCGGGCTGCCCGCCGGGCTGCTGAGCGTGCTACCCGGTAAAGGCTCGGTGATTGGCGATGCGCTGGCGCGTCACCCTAAGGTGCGCAAAATCTCCTTTACCGGTGGCACCACTACGGGCCGCCATCTTGCACACGTGGCGGCGGAAAAGCTGATCCCGGCATCGCTGGAGCTGGGCGGAAAATCCCCGACCATCGTGCTGGAAGACGCAGACATCGAGCAGGCCGCGCGCGGCATCTGCTACGGCATTTTTAGCTCGGCAGGGCAGGCGTGCATCGCCGGTTCACGACTGTTTATCCACGAGAGTGTTTACGCGCCGCTGATGTCGCGGCTGCTTGAGCTCACGCGCGGGCTGCGCGTCGGACATCCGTTTACTGACGGTACCCATGTCGGGCCGCTGATTAACCCTAAACATCGTCAGAGCGTGCAGGATTACGTCGAGCTGGCGAAGCGCGAAGGGGGCCGCGTGCTGTGCGGCGGGGAGATCCCGGCCGATCCTGAGCTGGCAAACGGCAGTTTCTTCCTGCCCACCCTCATCGAAGGGCTGAGCAACAGCGCCCGTGCGTGTCAGGAGGAGATCTTCGGCCCGGTACTGGTGGCGATGCCGTTTCGCGACGAGGCCACGCTTATCCGCGAGGCCAACGACTCGGTGTACGGCCTGGCGGCGGGGATCTGGACGCGCGATGCCGGGCGCGCGCTGCGACTGAGCGAACAGCTTGAGGCGGGCACGGTGTGGATCAACACCTACAAAGTCTTTGCGATTTCAACCCCGTTCGGGGGCTTTAAAGAGAGCGGTCTGGGCCGCGAAAAGGGCATTCAGGGGCTGAAAGCCTGGATGCAGCAAAAGAGCATTTATCTGGCGACGGGTAACAGCGTCAACCACTGGTGCGACTGAGAAAGGGTGAGCAATGAGCGAAATGATAACCGTCGGCGACGCCATCGCCAGAACGCTGGAGCAGTATCAGGTTGAGGCCATCTACGGCGTCATCTCCATTCACAACCTGCCGATCGCGGATGCGGTCGGGCAGCGCGGCAACATTCGCTTCGTGCCCGCGCGCGGCGAAGCGGGATCCGTGACCATGGCCGACGCCCACGGACGTTTTTCCGGTCTCGGCGTGGCGCTGACCAGCACCGGTGCGGGTGCCGGTAACGCGGTAGGCGCGCTGGTAGAAGCGATGAACGCCTGCACGCCGCTGCTGCATTTAACCGGACAGGTCGAAAAAGCCTGGCTGGATGCCGATACCGGATTTATCCATGAAACCCGCGACCAGCTGACCTTCCTGAAGGCCAGCTCCAAACGGGCGTACCGCATCAGCAACGCCAACCAGGCGATAGCTATCCTGCACAAAGCGATTCAGGACGCGCAGACGCCGCCGTGCGGGCCGGTCTCTGTTGAGATCCCGATTGATATTCAGAGTGCCAACATTCCGCTTTCGCTGGTGACCGCACCGGTGAAACCGACGTCTGTCGCCACCGTGGACCCCGCGATAGTTGACGCACTCTGGGCGCAGCTGAAGCAGGCAAAACAGCCGTTGCTGTGGCTGGGCGGCGGAGCGCTGAGATGCGCTGATGCGGTGAAAAAGCTGGCGGATGCAGGCATCACCGTCATCTCCAGCACCCACGCGCGCGGCGTGCTGCCGGACAGCCATCGCGGCAGCCTGCGGGCGTTTCACAACTCGCCATCCGTTGAAGCGCTCATCGCGCAGTGTGACTTTACGCTGGTCGCCGGTTCACGCCTGCGCAGCAACGAAACCCGCTCATGGACGCTGGCGCTGCCGTCTCCACGGGTACAGGTAGATATCGACCCGGCGGCGGCGAGCCGTAATTATCTGATGGATAACACGCTGATAGCCGATTGTTCCGCGTTGCTTAGCGCGCTGGCCGACAACGTACAGGGGCGTGAGTGGGGCAACGCGCAGTGGGACGCGCTGGTTCAACAGGCGGTTGAGCAAGCCGGGCAGGGCCTGCGCGATCAGTGCGGCCCCTATGCGAAACTTAACGATGCCATCGAGAAAGCGCTTCCGCAGGACGGCCTGCTGGTGCGCGATATCACCGTGTCCGGCAGCCTGTGGGGCAGCCGCCTGTTCCGCGCCAACGGCCCGCTTATGAACATTCACTCGCTGGCCGGAGCCATTGGTATGGGGCTGCCGATGGCCATTGGCACCGCGATAGCTAACCCGCAGCGCAAGGTTGTGGGGCTGGTGGGTGATGGTGGTCTGAGTCTGAACCTCGGCGAACTGGCGACGCTGGCCCAGGAGAAAGCCAACGTGATGCTGCTGATCATGAACGACGGGGGGTACGGCGTAATGCGTGGTATTCAGGATAAGTATTTCGGCGGGCGTCAGTATTACAACGAGCTGCATACGCCGGACTTCACTCTGCTGGCGCAGGCGATTGGCCTGCAGGCATGGAGCGTTGAGCGTGCCGAGGATTTTGATGCCGTTATGACAGAAGCGCTGGCGATGCCGGGCCCGTCGGTAGTGGAAGTGCGGATGGGGCAGATTGGCGCCCTGAAGTTTGCCGGGCCGCCGCAGAAGACGCTGTATTGATATCGTGGATATCGCCCGGTGGCGCTGCGCTTACCGGGCCTACGGTTTCTCACTCAATAACAGCGAAAAAACCGTAGGCCGGGTAAGGCGAAGCCGCCACCCGGCTTTTTTCATCAGAACACGTTAAACGGGTATTCCACGTAAGCACGGATCTCATCCCCACCCACGTTGTAATCGCTGGCGTTGCTGGAGACACGCAGCACGGAATAGCGCAGCTTCAGCTTCAGATCTTTCGCCGGACCATCCTGCACCTGGTACTGGATCTGGTTGAACCACTCATGCTCTTTGCCGTTGCTGGTTTCAGAGGTTTTGATGTTATCGCCACGCACGTAGGCGGTGGTCCAGCTCAGGCCCGGCAGACCGAGTCCGCCAAAGTCCAGGCCGTACGATGCCTGCCATGAGCGTTCGTCTTCGCCGTTGAAATCAGACCAGTAGGAGTTAGCCAGCCAGATGGTGTTGCCGCCGTCACCCACACCGCCCTGGTCGCGGTAGCCACCGTAGTTGTAGCCGGTGCTGCCGCTGCTCTGCTGGTATGCCACCTTGAACGTGTGAATGTCCCAGATATAGCTCGCTGCCAGGCTCCAGATGGTGTTGCTGCGGCCCGTGTCGAGGCTGTCGGCGTAACCCTGCTCCAGACGCGAGTTATAGCCGTTAAAGTCGAGTACCAGCTGCTGCCCGGTGCTGAACGGTTGTTTGAAGTTCAGGCCCAGGTACTGCTTGTTCATTACCTCTTCATTATGCGAGGCATACACCGCACCGCTGAACTGCTCGTTAAACTGGTAGCTCGCGCCACCGAAGGTCAGGCTCTTCAGGCCGCTGTCGTGGCGGTCATCACTTTTGCGCTGCTCGTCGGTGAAGTAACCGGCGTTGACTTCCAGACCGTCGATCTCTTTTGAGGTCAGCAGGGTGCCGGTGTAGCTTTCAAACAGCAGGCGGGAGTTGTCGGCATTCACGATCGGCAACTCAGGACGCTGACTACCGTAGCTCAGCACGGTATTTGAGATACGCATTTTGGCGGTTGCGCCAAATTTCGCTAAATCGGATTTTGCCCGGCCATCCTCTTCCTGTTTAAAGAAGTCGATACCGCCCGCACCGCTTTTTCCACGGCCACCGTCCAGACGAACGCCATACTGTGCAATGCCGTCTACACCAAAGCCCACCAGCCCTTCGGTATAACCGGATGTGAAGGTGGCAATAATACCCTGGCCCCATTCGGCTTTATCCTGCTGGCCCTGATGATAGTCGCGACTGATATACGCATTGCGTAAAAACAGGTCCAGATGGCTGTCGTCAATAAAACCCTGACTGTCGGATTGCTGGCTTGCAGCGGCGGGTAATGCGGCGAATAAACCTAAAGCAATTAACGATAATTCTTTTTTCACGGAGGGAACGTCTCTGTCTTAATATATTAAAATGAATTACTGCAGGTCGGATAATTACCCGAATGGTTAATGATTGCAATAATTATGTGTCCAGACGTTTCTGCGCTAAAAGCCGGATATGGAGAGGGTTTTGCGGGAGTTACCGATACGTGCGATTAAGTTGGCAATTCATGCGAAATAAAAAGGAGGCAAATTTGCCTCCTTCCAGAATTATTTAATTCCATCTGCGGCCATACGGTCGCGAATATGTTGTGCACGTTCTTCTGAGGCCGGGTGATCGTCAAACATGGAGCTCTGGCGTCCCGCTTCCAGCTTCGCCAGTTTTTCGAAGCTGGTGGCTAAACCTGACGGATTAATCCCGCGTTTGCGCAACAGATCGTAAGAGTAGTCATCCGCTTCGGACTCCTGGCGCTGGGAGAACTGGGAATTGACCAGCTTTTCTCCGACATCGCCGAGCTGTGACTGAGACAGGCTGCCCACGATACCGCCCGCAGAGGCAGCCGCCGCACGGATGGCGTTGGTGCCTAAGGCAACCTGCATCCCTTTTTTCACGTGGCCGAGCGCAACGTGACCCATTTCATGGCCGATAACCGCTTCCACTTCGTTGTCGGTCATCATATCCATCAGCCCGCTATAGACGCGGATGCAGCCGTTTGCCATCGCGAAGGCGTTGACGTCTTTAGCCATGTAAACCTTATAGTTCACCGGCTGACCGTTGATGTTATCGCCGAGCGCGGAAGCAATCTTATTCAGACGCTGTGTGTAGGTACTGTTAGCCGGCGCAATCGTGGCTTTTCCGTCCATATCTTTACAGGCCTGATCGCTCAGCGCTTTAACCTGCGCATCGCTCAGGGAGTAGGCCTGAAAGGCTTCTGCGCCTGACGTCATCAGACCGTTAGAATCCATATTCTGACAGCCGCTCAGCATGAGCGTTGTACCCAGGGCCAGCACTATTGCACGCATTTTCATGAAGTTGCTTCCGTACTTGTTAATCTCAATAAAATCCGAAAAGTGCACCCGCAACGAAGCCGGGGCCGGGATAAGTATAAGGAATATCTACAGGCGCGGGCGAGCAGATTGCGCAACATGCGAGCATGATCCAGAGATTTCTTAAGCTGCAAAAGAATGGTCCATGTACATGCCCTGCGGCTTGGGTTACATTGTTGGCACTTTTTTCCGGCGTAGCCCAAAACGCGCTGTCGTCAAGGGCATGGCCTTTAACAGTCCGATCTGGAGTTAAAATGTCCTCACGTAAAGAGCTTGCTAATGCTATTCGTGCGCTGAGCATGGATGCAGTACAGAAAGCCAAATCCGGCCACCCGGGTGCCCCTATGGGTATGGCAGATATCGCCGAAGTCCTGTGGCGTGATTTCCTTAACCACAACCCGCAGAACCCGGCATGGGCTGACCGCGACCGTTTCGTGCTGTCTAACGGCCACGGCTCTATGCTGATCTACAGCCTGCTGCACCTCACCGGCTACGATCTGCCTATTGAAGAGCTGAAAAACTTCCGCCAACTGCACTCCAAAACTCCAGGTCACCCGGAAGTGGGTTACACCGCTGGCGTAGAAACCACCACCGGCCCACTGGGTCAGGGTATTGCTAACGCAGTGGGTATGGCGATTGCTGAGAAGACGCTGGCGGCGCAGTTCAACCGTCCTGGTCATGACATTGTTGACCACTTCACCTACGCGTTCATGGGCGACGGCTGCATGATGGAAGGCATTTCTCATGAAGTGTGCTCCCTGGCAGGTACCTTGAAGCTGGGTAAACTGGTTGCGTTCTATGATGACAACGGCATCTCCATCGACGGTCACGTTGAGGGCTGGTTCACTGACGACACCGCAGCACGTTTCGAAGCCTACGGCTGGCACGTTGTGCGTGGTGTTGATGGCCACGATGCTGACTCGATTAAACGTGCAGTAGAAGAAGCGCGCGCGGTCACCGATAAACCGTCCCTGCTGATGTGCAAAACCATCATCGGCTTCGGTTCTCCGAATAAAGCGGGTACGCATGACTCCCACGGCGCACCGCTGGGTGACGCGGAAATCGCATTGACCCGTGAAGCATTGGGCTGGAAACACCCTGCATTCGAAATTCCATCTGAGATCTATGCTCAGTGGGATGCAAAAGAAGTGGGCCAGGCGAAAGAAGCTGCCTGGAACGAGAAATTCGCCGCCTATGCGAAAGCCTTCCCTCAGGAAGCGGCTGAGTTTACCCGTCGTATGAAAGGCGATATGCCGTCTGACTTCGACGCGAAAGCGAACGAATTCATCGCTAAGCTGCAGGCGAACCCATCTAAAATCGCCAGCCGTAAAGCGTCCCAGAATGCGATCGAAGCATTTGGTCCATTGCTGCCTGAATTCCTCGGCGGTTCCGCTGACCTGGCGCCATCTAACCTGACTCTGTGGTCTGGTTCTAAGCCAATTAACGAAGACACTGCCGGTAACTACATCCATTACGGTGTACGTGAATTCGGTATGACCGCGATTGCCAACGGTATCTCCCTGCACGGCGGTTTCCTGCCGTACACCTCTACCTTCCTGATGTTCGTAGAGTATGCGCGTAACGCCGTGCGTATGGCTGCGCTGATGAAACAGCGTCAGGTGATGGTCTACACCCACGACTCCATCGGTCTGGGCGAAGATGGCCCAACTCACCAGCCGGTAGAGCAGGTGGCTTCCCTGCGCGTGACTCCGAACATGAGCACCTGGCGTCCATGTGACCAGGTTGAATCTGCGGTAGCGTGGAAATACGGCGTTGAGCGTCAGGACGGCCCAACTGCGCTGATCCTCTCCCGTCAGAACCTGGCACAGCAGGAGCGTACGCCAGAGCAGCTGGCGAATATCGCTCGCGGTGGTTACGTGCTGAAAGACTGTGCAGGCCAGCCTGAGCTGATCTTCATCGCGACCGGTTCTGAAGTTGAACTGGCGGTTGCAGCATGGGAAAAACTGACTGCCGAAGGCGTTAAGGCGCGCGTGGTCTCCATGCCGTCTACCGATGCGTTCGACAAACAGGATGCGGCTTACCGTGAATCTGTTCTGCCTAAAGCGGTTTCTGCGCGTGTGGCAGTGGAAGCGGGTATCGCTGACTACTGGTTCAAATACGTGGGCCTGAATGGCGCTATCGTCGGTATGACCACCTTCGGTGAGTCTGCGCCAGCAGAATTGCTGTTCGAAGAGTTCGGCTTCACCGTTGATAACGTTGTCGCTAAGGCGAAAGAACTGCTGTAATTGCTTGTACGGTGCGGGCTGACGCCCTCACCCCAGCCCTCTCCCACAGGGAGAGGGTGCAAACACTAAAAACGGTAACCTTTGGGTTACCGTTTTGCTTTTACCTCCCCGGCATTATTCCACCGAAAATGTGACGCATGTCATATAGCACGCTTATTCATCTGGACAGCCATTCCTTTTATTCCTCGATTCGCTTATTCTTGCTGAAGCGTTTCAGTCGATTAAATGTTCGACAATTGACCAATCAATCGCAGTTTGTGATAGCAAAGATTCCCCTTCGGGCGTAGCTGGATTACTCTTTCAGCCACCTCAAACTCAGGGATAGCTTTGCAGGAGATCTATGACCGTACGCGTAGCGATTAATGGCTTCGGTCGCATCGGGCGCAACGTGGTTCGTGCTTTATATGAATCCGGGCGTCGTGCGGAAATAACCGTGGTGGCAATCAACGAACTGGCGGATGCTGCGGGCATGGCGCATTTGTTGAAATATGACACCAGCCACGGCCGCTTTGCCTGGGATGTTCGCCAGGAAAGAGAGCAGCTGTTTGTCGGTGACGATGCCATCCGCGTGCTGCATGAAAGCAGTATCGCAGGGCTACCGTGGCGTGAGCTGGGCGTGGATGTGGTGCTCGACTGTACCGGGGTTTACGGCAATCGCGAACATGGCGAAGCTCACCTGGCAGCCGGTGCGAAAAAAGTCCTGTTTTCTCATCCCGGCAGTAACGACCTCGACGCGACCGTCGTGTTTGGCGTCAACCAGCATGAGCTGCAGGCTGAACACCTCATCGTTTCCAACGCCTCCTGTACCACCAACTGCATTATTCCGGTCATCAAACTGTTAGACGATGCGTATGGCATTGAGTCCGGCACCGTGACCACGATTCACTCCGCCATGCACGACCAGCAGGTTATTGATGCCTACCATCCGGATTTACGACGCACTCGCGCGGCGAGCCAGTCAATCATCCCGGTAGATACGAAACTGGCGGCAGGGATCACCCGAATTTTCCCGCAGTTTAATGACCGTTTTGAAGCGATTGCCGTGCGTGTCCCGACGATTAACGTCACCGCAATCGACCTGAGCGTGACGGTGAAAAAACCGGTAAAAGCCTGTGAAGTCAACCTGTTGCTGCAAAAAGCGGCACAGGGAGCATTTCATGGTATAGTTGACTATACGGAATTACCGTTGGTCTCAGTAGATTTTAACCACGACCCGCACAGCGCTATTGTTGATGGCACGCAAACGAGGGTCAGTGGCGCACACCTTATCAAGACGCTGGTCTGGTGTGATAACGAATGGGGCTTTGCTAACCGGATGCTCGACACCACGTTAGCAATGGCCGCTCAAGGTTTCAGGTAAGACGCATCGTGCGTCTGCAAAACTTTAAGAATCAACGAGAGGATTCACCATGTCTGTAATTAAGATGACCGATCTGGATCTGGCTGGTAAACGCGTTTTCATCCGTGCTGATCTGAACGTACCGGTTAAAGAGGGTAAAGTGACCAGCGACGCGCGTATCCGTGCATCCCTGCCAACCATCGAACTGGCTCTGAAGCAGGGCGCGAAAGTGATGGTCACCTCCCACCTGGGTCGTCCTACCGAAGGCGAGTACAACGAAGAGTTCTCTCTGCTGCCAGTGGTTAATTACCTGAAAGACAAACTGTCCAACCCGGTTCGCCTGGTAAAAGATTACCTGGACGGCGTTGAAGTGGCTGCTGGTGAGCTGGTTGTTCTGGAAAACGTTCGCTTCAACAAAGGCGAAAAGAAAGACGACGAAACCCTGTCTAAGAAATACGCTGCACTGTGCGACGTCTTCGTGATGGATGCATTTGGTACGGCGCACCGTGCTCAGGCCTCTACCCACGGTATCGGTAAATTTGCAGACGTAGCATGTGCGGGTCCTCTGCTGGCTGACGAACTGGAAGCACTGGGCAAAGCGCTGAAAGAACCTGCTCGTCCAATGGTCGCTATCGTTGGTGGTTCTAAAGTGTCTACCAAACTGACCGTGCTGGATTCCCTGTCAAAAATCGCTGACCAGCTGATCGTTGGCGGTGGTATCGCGAACACCTTCGTTGCTGCTCAAGGCCACAACGTGGGTAAATCCCTGTATGAAGCGGACCTGGTTGACGAAGCGAAACGCCTGCTGGGCACCTGTGACATCCCGGTTCCAACTGACGTTCGCGTGGCGACCGAGTTCTCCGAAACCGCAACCGCGACCCTGAAATCTGTTAACGACATCAAAGATGAAGAGCAGATTCTGGACCTGGGCGACGTTTCTGCACAGAAACTGGCTGATATCCTGAAAAACGCAAAAACTATCCTGTGGAACGGTCCTGTTGGCGTGTTCGAATTCCCGAACTTCCGCAAAGGGACTGAAATCGTGGCTAACGCTATTGCAGACAGCGAAGCGTTCTCTATCGCAGGCGGTGGTGACACCCTGGCAGCTATCGATCTGTTCGGTATCGCTGACAAGATCTCCTACATCTCCACTGGTGGCGGTGCATTCCTCGAATTCGTGGAAGGCAAAGTACTGCCAGCAGTAGCAATGCTCGAAGAGCGCGCTAAGAAGTAAGCCATTCAAGGGCAGGGAAACCTGCCCAATTTTCAGCGCGCTTATCAGAGCTCGCACCTTTTCTAACGGCCGAAGATACAGGACTAAGCAACATGTCTAAAATTTTTGATTTCGTAAAACCTGGCGTGATCACTGGTGATGACGTACAGAAAGTGTTCCAGGTAGCTAAAGAAAACAACTTCGCTCTGCCAGCAGTTAACTGCGTAGGTACCGACTCCATCAACGCCGTACTGGAAACCGCTGCCAAAGTTAAAGCACCGGTTATCGTTCAGTTCTCTAACGGTGGTGCTGCGTTCATCGCGGGCAAAGGCGTGAAAACTGACATTCCTCAGGGGGCTGCTATCCTGGGCGCTATCTCTGGTGCGCACCACGTACATCAGATGGCTGAGCACTACGGTGTTCCTGTTATCCTGCACACCGACCACTGCGCGAAGAAACTGCTGCCGTGGATCGACGGTCTGCTGGACGCGGGTGAAAAACACTTCGCAGCCACCGGTAAACCACTGTTCTCTTCTCACATGATCGACCTGTCTGAAGAGTCACTGCACGAAAACATCGAAATCTGCTCTAAGTACCTGGCGCGCATGGCCAAAATGGGCATGACTCTGGAAATTGAACTGGGTTGCACCGGTGGTGAAGAAGACGGCGTGGACAACAGCCACATGGACGCTTCTGCCCTGTACACCCAGCCAGAAGACGTTGATTACGCGTACACCGAGCTGAGCAAAATCAGCCCACGCTTCACCATTGCAGCGTCCTTCGGTAACGTACACGGCGTTTACAAACCAGGTAACGTGGTTCTGACTCCAACCATCCTGCGTGATTCTCAGGAATACGTTTCTAAGAAACACAACCTGCCTCACAACAGCCTGAACTTCGTCTTCCACGGCGGTTCCGGTTCTTCTGCTCAGGAAATCAAAGACTCCGTAAGCTACGGCGTTGTGAAAATGAACATCGACACCGACACCCAGTGGGCAACCTGGGACGGTATCCTGCAGTACTACAAAGCTAACGAAGCTTACCTGCAGGGCCAGCTGGGCAACCCGAAAGGCGAAGACCAGCCGAACAAGAAATACTACGATCCACGCGTATGGCTGCGCGCTGCACAGACTTCAATGATTACTCGTCTGGAGCAGGCATTCAAAGAACTGAACGCGGTAGACGTTCTGTAATTTGAGCTGCTGAAAGCGTTAAAAGGCCCGCAATAGCGGGCCTTTTTTTATGCTTTTTCAATATCCTGCAATACCTGTTTTTGTGATCTGCTTGGCAATACGCGTACTTTTTGTTTACCCTTTACTGACCTGCCTGTCTCGCTATGGGATGGTTTTTGTTGTTTATAAGAGCATAAGGAAAGATAAATGGAAGATCTCGGTGTTGTAGATAGCATCAATAACGCTGGCTCCTGGCTGGTGCGCAATCAGGCGCTGCTCATCAGCTACGCCGTGAATATTGCGGCGGCAATTGCCATTATTGTCGTGGGGATGATTGTTGCCCGTACCGTTTCCCGAGCCATCAATCGCGTCATGCTCACTCGCCACATTGACGCCACGGTTGCTGATTTCCTGTCAGCGCTGGTGCGCTATGGCATTATCGCGTTTACCCTCATTGCGGCATTAGGCCGTGTTGGTGTTCAGACCGCCTCCGTCATTGCCGTGCTGGGCGCCGCCGGTCTGGCCGTTGGTCTGGCACTTCAGGGCTCGCTCGCTAACCTGGCGGCTGGCGTTCTGCTGGTCACCTTCCGTCCGTTCCGCGCCGGTGAATATGTCGATCTGGGCGGCACGGCGGGTACCGTGCTGAATGTGCAGATTTTCTCCACCACGCTGCGTTCGATAGACGGTAAAATCGTGATAGTGCCGAACAAGAAGGTCATCGACGGGAACATCACCAACTTCTCCCGTGAGCCGGTACGTCGTAATGAGCTGATTATCAGCGTAGCGTACGACTCTGATATTGATCAGGTGAAGTCACTGATTAGCAACATCATTGCCTCCGACGATCGTATTCTGAAGGATAAAGAGCAGACTATACGCCTGAACGAACTGGGCGCGTCCTCTATCAACTTCGTGGTGCGTATCTGGAGCAAAAGCAGCGATCTGCAAAACGTATACTGGGACGTGCTGGAACGTATTAAGCGTGAGTTTGACGCCAACGGCATCAGCTTCCCGTATCCGCAGATGGACGTAAACGTCAAAAAAGTCAAAGAAGCAGAGTAACGTCACCCCCAGGCCCGGTAAGCGTCAGCGCCACCGGGCTTTACTTTTATAAGCCCCGCTAATCCCCAATTAATATTATCCATTTCCTCTAATGTGATTCGCGCAGTATAGTCTGCATCCAGAACATTACTGTGAGAATTTCGTCATGTTATCCTATTATTTTCAAGGGCTTGCTTTAGGTGCGGCCATGATCCTTCCCCTCGGCCCCCAGAATGCGTTCGTGATGAACCAGGGTATTCGCCGCCAGTATCATCTGATGATTGCCCTGCTGTGCGCGGTGAGCGATTTGCTGCTGATCTGCGCCGGGATTTTTGGCGGGAGTGCGCTTCTTATGCAGTCGCCGTGGCTGCTGGCGCTGGTGACCTGGGGCGGTGTGGCCTTCCTGCTGTGGTACGGATTCGGTGCGTTGAAAACGGCGATGAGCAGTAACCTCGAACTGGCAAGCGCTGAAGTGATGAAGCAGGGGCGCTGGAAGATTATCGTCACCATGCTGGCGGTGACCTGGCTTAACCCGCATGTCTATCTGGATACCTTCGTGGTGCTGGGTAGCCTCGGCGGACAGTTAGACGTTGAGCCTAAACGCTGGTTTGCGCTGGGAACCGTCAGCGCGTCGTTCCTGTGGTTCTTCGGTCTTGCGATTCTGGCGGCGTGGCTGGCGCCACGACTGCGGACCGCCAAAGCCCAGCGCATCATTAATACGCTGGTCGGTCTGGTGATGTGGTTTATCGCTTTCCAGCTGGCGAAAGAGGGCGTTCATCATGTTCAGGGTTTGTTCAACTAAGCGTTGTCTTATGGACAACTGAGCCAGACCCGCTAAGCTTGCTGGCATGCGCCCTGTTTCTGGGGCACTCTTCGCAACATGGAGGAATGACAGTGAAGTTTAAAGTGATGGCCCTGGCGGCATTAGTGAGTTTAGGTGCGGTGTCGGCGCAGGCGAGTGAACTGCCGGATGGCCCGCACATTGTCACGTCAGGCACCGCAAGCGTGGACGCGGTACCGGATGTTGCAACCCTGGCAATTGAAGTCAACGTGGCTGCAAAAGATGCCGCCTCTGCCAAAAAACAGGCGGACGACCGCGTTGCGCAATATCTCTCCTTCCTGGAACAGAACGGTGTCGCCAAGAAAGACATCAGCTCTGCTAACCTGCGTACACAACCGGATTACGACTACCAGAACGGCAAAAGCATCCTGAAAGGCTACCGTGCCGTGCGTACGGTTGAAGTGACCGTGCGTCAGCTGGACAAGCTGAATTCACTGCTGGATGGTGCACTGAAGGCCGGTTTGAACGAAATCCGTTCCGTGTCGCTGGGCGTTGCGCAACCGGAGAAATACAAAGACGAAGCGCGTAAAGCGGCGATTGATGATGCTATTCATCAGGCTGAACAGCTGGCGTCCGGCTTCAAGAGCAAGCTTGGCCCGGTATACAGCGTGCGTTACCACGTCTCTAACTATCAGCCAAGCCCGATGGTACGGATGATGAAGGCTGACGCGGCACCGGTTTCTGCGCAGGAAACTTACGAGCAGCCAACCATTCAGTTCGACGATCAGGTGGATGTGGTGTTCCAGCTGGAGCCCGTTGCAGCACAGCCGAAACCGGCTCAGTAACCTGTAGGCCGGGTAAGGCGTAGCCGCCACCCGGCTTTTTCTTTTTAATCCTGTCTCAACACCTTATGCCCATACGCCAGCAGTGCATCGGTGACGTTGCGCATCATGCGGCTTTCCGGCGCAAAACGATGCCAGTAGAGCATCCGGCGCTGATACAGCCCCGGTGTTAAATCAATCAACTCACCGCTTTTCAACTCTTTCTCAATCTGCAGATGTGGGATCATACAGCAGGTAGTGCCCTGACGCGCAAGCTGCACAAAAGCTTCAGACGAGTTGACGATATGGCACGGCACGCTGCCCGGCGGCAGGTCAAAGTTTTGCTGCAGGAACGCCTGATGCATATCGTCCAGATGGTCAAACGCCACGGCAGGCGCCTTCAGCAGCGCGGCGCGGGTGACGCCGTTAGGGAAGTAGCGCTCCGCAAAGGCTTTTGAACCCACAAACAGGTAGTCCAGCGCTCCCAGTTGATCCACCAGGCAGCTTGGCAGCGCCTGAGGCTGAATACTGACCGCCCCAACAACTTCACCGCGACGCAGACGTTCCTGGGTACGGGTTTCATCTTCAACCTGTAGATTCAGGCGAATAGGGGAGTCGGCCAGGACCGGGGCAAGGGCGGGCAGTAACCAGGTTGCCAGACTGTCGGCGTTGACCGCCAGAGAGAGCAGTAGCGGCGTGGAGCCCGTTTGTTCGTCACCCAGCCACTCGTCTTCCAGCAGCTCAACCTGGCGCAGCAGGGCGAGGAGCTTTTGACCTTGCTCCGTTGGGCGAGGCGGCACGGTACGCACCAGCAGCGGCTGCCCGAACATGTTTTCAAGCTGTTTGATACGCTGTGATACGGCGGACTGGGTGATACACAGCTTTTGCGCTGCGCGCTCAAAACCGCGTTCACGAATAACTGCATCAAGTGCCTGTAGTGTTCTGTAGTCCGGACGTTTCATTGCTCTGGCTGGCTCCTAAATTTTGCTTAATCTGCACTATGACACAATTTTCCCTTTGTGGCAGACGAAATCCATTCGACGTGTTCTATAATGCGCCCTGAGTTTTCACACCACAGGCAAAACGATCATGACGCAGGATGAACTGAAAAAAGCAGTAGGATGGGCCGCTCTCCAGTACGTACAGCCAGGTACCATTGTCGGTGTTGGTACGGGGTCAACGGCGGCACACTTTATCGATGCGCTGGGCACGATGAAGGGGCAGATCGAGGGCGCGGTTTCGAGCTCTGATGCGTCCACGGAAAAGCTGAAAAGCCTCGGCATTACCGTTTTCGATCTCAACGAAGTGGATCGTCTTGGGATTTACGTTGATGGCGCAGACGAAATCAACGGCCACATGCAGATGATCAAAGGCGGTGGCGCAGCGCTGACCCGTGAAAAGATCATCGCTTCCGTTGCAGACAAATTTATCTGCATCGCTGACGCCTCCAAGCAGGTCGATATTCTGGGTAATTTCCCGCTGCCGGTCGAAGTGATCCCGATGGCGCGGAGTGCGGTTGCCCGTCAGCTGGTGAAGCTGGGTGGTCGTCCGGAATACCGTCAGGGTGTGGTCACTGATAACGGTAACGTGATCCTCGACGTGCACGGCCTGGAAATTCTCGACGCGATTGCCCTGGAAAATGCGATTAACGGTATTCCAGGCGTTGTCACCGTAGGGCTGTTCGCCAACCGTGGCGCGGATGTGGCGCTGATCGGCACCGCTGACGGTGTGAAAACCATCGTAAAATGATCTGACGGGGGGAGCGCTCCCCCCGCTAAAAAATTTTTGAAAAGCTAAATTCGGTGACTTGTGTCACGTTTTTCCACCTCTTTTGCCGATCCTGCCACGTTTGTTAATTTCCTTAGCATTTTGCTCTGCCATTTTGCCCTGTATGACTTTTCTTCAGAGTGCCGACGCAAACGTTCATATTGCTGCAATAGTTTTTTTTGATATGTTGGCTACAGCGGATTTATATCCAGCACAACATCAGTTCAGACAAAAACAGGGTCGGGTAAATGGCAAAGGTATCACTGGAGAAAGACAAGATTAAATTCCTGCTGGTCGAGGGCGTGCATCAGAAAGCGCTTGATAGCCTTCGTGCGGCGGGTTACACCAACATCGAATTTCACAAGGGCGCGCTCGATACCGAAGAGCTGAAAGCGTCCATCCGTGATGCCCATTTCATTGGCCTGCGATCCCGTACTCAACTGACGGAAGACGTTATTGCTGCGGCGGAGAAGCTGGTTGCGATTGGCTGTTTCTGCATCGGTACCAACCAGGTTGATCTGAATGCTGCCGCCAAACGCGGTATCCCGGTATTTAACGCCCCGTTCTCCAACACCCGTTCCGTGGCGGAGCTGGTGATTGGCGAATTACTGCTGCTGCTGCGCGGTATTCCGGAGGCTAACGCCAAAGCGCACCGCGGCGTGTGGAACAAACTGGCTGCGGGCTCATACGAAGCGCGCGGTAAAAAACTGGGTATCATCGGCTATGGCCACATCGGTACTCAGCTGGGGATTCTGGCGGAATCTCTGGGGATGCACGTCTACTTTTACGATATCGAAAGCAAGCTGCCGCTAGGGAATGCGACGCAGGTGCAGCATCTCTCTGACCTGCTGAACATGAGCGACGTGGTAAGCCTGCATGTGCCGGAAAATGCGTCCACCAAAAACATGATGGGTGCAGAAGAGCTGGCGCTGATGAAACCGGGCTCACTGCTGATCAACGCTGCGCGCGGTACGGTGGTCGACATCCCTGCGCTGTGCGATGCTCTGAAGCGTAAGCATCTGGCGGGGGCGGCCATTGACGTGTTCCCGACGGAGCCTGCCACCAACAGCGATCCGTTTAACTCTCCGCTCTGCGAATTCGACAACGTGATCCTGACGCCACACATCGGCGGGTCTACTCAGGAAGCGCAGGAGAATATCGGCCTTGAAGTGGCGGGTAAGCTGAGCAAATACTCCGACAACGGTTCCACGCTCTCTGCGGTCAACTTCCCGGAAGTGTCTCTGCCGCTGCACGGTGGTCGCCGTCTGCTGCACATCCACGAAAACCGTCCTGGCGTGCTGACGGCTATCAACCAAATCTTTGCCGAGCAGAGCGTCAACATTGCCGCCCAGTACCTGCAAACCAACTCGCAGATGGGTTACGTGGTGATTGATATCGAAGCGGATGAAGATGTTGCCGAGAAAGCGCTGCAGAGCATGAAAGCGATTCCGGGGACGATTCGCGCGCGTCTGCTTTACTGATGGTGTCGGGTGGCGAGGTAAATGCAAAACGGTAACTATCGTTACCGTTTTTTATGTTTTCACCCTCTCCCTGTGGGAGAGGGCTGGGGTGAGGGCATCAGGCTGCACGCCTGTTTCACCACTCCCACAACGTCGATGGCGTCACTACCGCCGACAACGGCACATCCCATTTCTCCACGGGCAACGCCTCCACGCCCTGACAATCATGCGCGTAACCCACCGGCTGCAACCCGTACTGCTGCCAGTTTTGCAGCGTTCTGTCATAAAAACCGCCGCCCATACCCAGGCGCTGACCTTGTTCATCAAACGCCACCAGCGGCGTAATCAGCACGTCCAGCTGTGACAGCGGGAGCACGTCGCGCACGTCGAGTTTGGGCTCGGTAATTTTCAGACGATTCACCACCAGCTCGCTGTGCGGATGGTAGTGCAGAAACAGAAGATTGCCTTTGCTAAAAGGATGCAGCACCGGCAGATAAACCTTCTTCCCGGCGCGCCAGAGCTGGTCGATAAGTGGTTGGGTATCGAGCTCGCCATCAAACGACAGGAACAGAGCGACCGTGTTAGCCATTACCACCGGGGGCCACGCCATCATGCGGGCGGCGGCCTGCTGGGCAAAATGCGACTGTTGTTCAGCCGTAAGTGCACGACGACGCTGGCGAATAAGTTGACGGATATCCTGGCGTGAGGCAGAAACTTCAGGGAATTGAATCATGGTAGTAGGTAGAAGAAGAAAGAGGGAATCTCCGAGATGCCGCCGCAGGCTGTAACCCTTGAACCCTTGGTTCAAGGTGAATGTGTCGTCATAGTTTTAAGGCTTCTCGGACGGACCGAGCATGCTCACCAACCATGGAGCGCCACATTCTTGTGGTATGAAATATCGGCTCAGGGGACTGGCCCGCTTGCGAACATCTCAGAGAAATTTTGTCTTCACAGTTACTCTACCATAGTCAACTGAGAAGTGTTATTCAAACTTTGGTCCCGGTCTTTCGGGATTGCGACCTTGATCAAGCAATGCCTGTTCTATGGTCTGCTGGAGCATTTTAATGCGCTGCTCCATGCTAGCCGCGTAGTCGCGGGTCTTCGCTTTTTCCTGAGTCAGTTCATAGCTGATGTTCAACGCGGCGATGAAAACCAGCTGCTCAGTATTTGTGACTCTAGTGCGTTCTTTTAGATCTTGCAACCGCTGATTCAAATCGTCCGCAGCCTGATTCAAAGCATCCCTTTGTTCAGGCGGACAATTCACTCGCAGTGAACGGCCAAAAATCTGGAGATCGACGGGTTGTGCAGACATGCCACCTTCCTGCTGATTGACTGCGCTGCCTTCGCTTACTGCCCCGGGGGCTGCGAAGGGGCGACACTATAGCTACCCTGATGTGAAGATACAAGCCCTTTTCTGGTATCACCAGGGTCCAAAGTGGTAGCATATCATGAATATCCTCCCTTTGATGACGAATGCGTATGTCTATACAGAACGAAATGCCTGGTTACAAGGATTTAAACCAGTTACTGAACCAGCAGGGAGTCGGACTAACCCCTGCCGAAATGCACGGTCTGATCAGCGGCATACTGTGCGGCGGAAACAGCGACAGCTCATGGCAGCCGCTGATCCACGACCTCACGAACGAAGGGCTGGCGTTTGGCCACGAGCTGGCAGAATCGCTGCGTAAAATGCATGCGGCAACCAGTGATTCGCTGGAGGACGATGGCTTCCTTTTTCAGCTTTATCTGCCTGATGGTGATGACGTCAGCGTCTTCGATCGTGCCGATGCGCTCGCGGGTTGGGTAAACCACTATCTGCTTGGCCTGGGCGTAACCCAGCCTAAGCTTGATAAAGTGACCGGCGAAGCGGGTGAAGCGATCGACGATCTGCGTAACATCGCCCAGCTCGGCTACGATGAAGAGGAAGACCAGGAAGAGCTGGAAATGTCCCTCGAAGAGATTATTGAGTACGTGCGCGTGGCGGCGCTGCTGTGCCACGACAACTTTACGCGCTCACAGCCGACCGCGCCGGAAGTTCGTAAGCCAACCTTACATTAAGAAAAATAACGCACAGGAGGGTGTCATGGTTATCTCGCAACAAGAGTATTTGCGCCGTCGTCAGGCGCTGCTGGCAAAAATGCAGCCCGGCAGTGCGGCGCTGATTTTTGCCGCGCCGGAAGTGACGCGCAGTGCCGACAGCGAATACCCCTATCGCCAGAATAGCGATTTCTGGTACTTCACCGGCTTTAACGAGCCGGAAGCGGTCCTGGTGCTGATTAAGAGTAATGACACCCACAACCACAGCGTGATTTTTAACCGCGTACGCGATTTAACCGCTGAAATCTGGTTTGGCCGCCGCTTAGGGCAAGAGGCCGCACCGGAGAAGCTGGGCGTCGACCGCGCGCTGGCGTTTAGCGAAATCAATCAGCAGCTCTATCAGTTGCTCAACGGCCTCGACGTGCTTTATCACGCGCAGGGCGAATATGCGTACGCCGATGAGATTGTTTTCACCGCTCTGGATAAGCTGCGCAAAGGCTCGCGTCAGAATCTGTCCGCGCCGGCCACGCTGACGGACTGGCGTCCGGTGGTGCATGAGATGCGCCTGTTCAAATCTGAAGAAGAGCTCAACGTGATGCGCCGCGCTGGCGAAATCAGCGCCCTGGCACACACCCGCGCCATGGAAAAATGCCGTCCTGGTCTGTTCGAATACCAGCTGGAAGGCGAAATTCACCACGAATTTAACCGTCACGGCGCGCGCTTCCCGTCATACAACACCATTGTCGGCGGCGGGGAGAACGGCTGCATTCTGCATTACACCGAAAACGAAAGTGCGCTGCGCGATGGCGATCTGGTGCTGATTGACGCCGGTTGCGAATATCAGGGCTACGCGGGTGACATCACCCGTACTTTCCCGGTGAACGGTAAGTTCTCGCCCGCGCAACGAGCAATTTATGACATCGTTCTCGAATCACTTGAAACGGCGCTCACGCTGTATCGCCCGGGCACGTCCATTCAGGAGGTGACCGGCGAAGTTGTGCGCATCATGATCACCGGACTGGTGAAGCTTGGCATCCTGAAAGGCGACGTGGACACCCTGATCGCCGAAAATGCGCATCGTCCGTACTTTATGCACGGCCTGAGCCACTGGCTGGGGCTGGATGTGCATGATGTGGGGGCGTACGGTACCGACCGTTCACGCGTGTTGGAACCGGGCATGGTGCTGACCGTCGAGCCGGGGCTGTATATCGCGCCGGATGCCGATGTGCCCGAAGCGTACCGCGGAATTGGCATTCGTATTGAAGATGACATCGTCATCACCGAAACCGGTAACGAAAACCTGACCGCGAGCGTGGTGAAAAACGCAGACGATATTGAGGCGCTGATGGCAGCGGCACGCGTATGAGCGTGATTATCGTTGGCGGCGGCATGACCGGTGCCACCCTGGCACTGGCGATCTCGCATTTGACGAAGGGGCAGCTTCCGGTGCATCTCGTTGAGGCGGTTGCACCACAAACGAAGAATCACCCCGGCTTTGATTCTCGCGCCATTGCCCTGGCGCAGGGAACCTGCCAACAGCTTTCCCGAATTGGCATCTGGCAGGCGATTGCCGACTGCGCCACCGCCATTCATACCGTGCATGTGAGCGATCGCGGCCATGCCGGGTTTGTGACGCTGGATGCCCATGATTATCGTATTGACGCCCTGGGTCAGGTCGTTGAACTCCATGATGTTGGCCTGCGCCTGTTTCGTCTGTTGCAGGACGCGCCAGGCGTGACCCTGCATTGTCCGTCACGCGTTGCGAGCTTTACCCGCAGTGAAGAAACGGTCAGCGTGACGCTGGATAATGGCACCGTTCTCGACGGCCAGCTTCTTGTGGCGGCGGACGGGTCGCGCTCGGCGCTCGCAACCCAGTGCGGCGTTGAGTGGCAGCAGCAGCCTTACGGGCAGGTTGCGGTCATTGCGAACGTCTCTACTGCCGCAGAACACAACGGCCGGGCGTTTGAGCGCTTCACGCAGCACGGTCCGCTGGCGATGCTGCCGATGTCGGATGGTCGCTGCTCGCTGGTCTGGTGCCATCCGCAGGAAAAGGCGGAAGACGTTAAGGCCTGGTCCGACGAACGTTTTTGCAGTGAACTGCAGAAAGCGTTTGGCTGGCGGCTGGGTCGCATTACCCATGCGGGAAAACGTGCGGTATACCCGCTGTCGTTAACTACCGCATCACAGTCTGTTTCGCACCGCGTGGCGCTGGTCGGCAACGCCGCGCAAACGCTTCACCCCATCGCGGGTCAGGGTTTTAATCTGGGTCTGCGGGATGTGATGAGCCTGGCCGAAACGCTTTCGCAAGCGTGGAGCGAACAGAAAGATTGCGGCGCATACCCGGTACTCAGCCATTACCAGAAGCGACGTCAGGCCGATAAAGAGGCGACAATCGGCGTTACCGATGGTTTAGTCCATCTCTTTGCCAATCGCTGGGCGCCGCTGGTTGCCGGTCGCAACCTCGGGCTGATGGCGATGGAACTGTTCATTCCGGCACGCGACGTGCTGGCGCAGCGGACCCTGGGTTGGGTCGCGCGTTAAGGAGTTATCACTGTGCAAAATGTTGATGTTGCCATCGTTGGCGGCGGAATGGTTGGACTGGCCCTGGCCTGCGGATTACAAGGCAGCGGCCTGCGTGTGGCCGTGCTGGAGCAAAAGCAGCCTCAGCCCGTCGCACCTGATGCCCCGCCGGAACTCCGCGTGTCGGCAATAAATGCGGCCAGCGAAAAGCTGCTGACGCGCCTTGGCGTCTGGTCAGATATCGTAGCCCAGCGTGCGAGCTGCTATCACGGCATGGAGGTATGGGACAAAGACAGCTTTGGTCATATTGCTTTTGATGATGAAAGCATGGGCTATAGCCATCTGGGGCACATCATTGAGAATGCGGTGATCCACCACGCGCTGTGGCAGAAAGCTCAGCAGTGCAGCGACGTAACGCTGGTTGCGCCTGCGCAAATCCAGCAGGTTGCGTGGGGCGAAAACGAGGTGTTTATCACCCTGCAAAGTGGCGATATGCTCACCGCGCGTCTGGTGGTCGGTGCCGATGGCGCTAACTCCTGGCTGCGCAATAAAGCGGATATTCCGCTGACCTACTGGGATTACCGCCATCATGCCATGGTGGCGACGATCCGTACCCAAGAGCCGCACGGCGGCGTGGCGCGCCAGATTTTCCACAACGACGGCATTCTGGCATTCCTGCCGTTAAGCGATCCGCATCTCTGCTCAATTGTCTGGTCTCTGGTGCCGGAAAAAGCGCAGCAGATGCAGGAGGCGACGCCAGAGGCCTTTAACCAGGCACTGTGCGTGGCGTTTGATAACCGTCTGGGGCTTTGTACTCTTGAGAGCGAGCGTCAGGTCTTCCCCTTAACCGGACGCTATGCGCGTCAGTTTGCCGCGCACCGTCTGGCGCTGGTGGGCGACGCGGCCCATACCATTCATCCGCTGGCCGGGCAGGGCGTTAATCTCGGCTTTATGGATGCGGCGGAGCTGGTAGAAGAGCTGCGTCGTCTGCAGCGAGAGGGTAAAGATATTGGGCAGCATGTGTATCTGCGTCGCTACGAGCGCAGCCGCAAGCACAGTGCGGCGATGATGCTTGCAGGCATGCAGGGCTTCCGCGAGCTGTTTGCCGGGGCAAATCCGGCGAAAAAACTGCTGCGTGATATTGGGCTCAAGCTCGCCGATACCCTCCCTGGCGTCAAACCTCAACTCCTGCGTCAGGCGATGGGTCTTAACGACCTGCCGGACTGGCTGAAATAAAATAGACCCCCGTCACACTTTCTTTTCCCGGCCTCTGTGCCGGGAAAATTCCCTCGTTTGAAATATTCTAATTCCACGTCATTTTTCGCATTAGATAATCTAATGTCATGATTTTTATGTGACGGAAATTCGGCCCGTTTTTCCGCATGAAATATCACCATGTGCTAAATCCTGTTAGATCATTGTTAATTTTGTGCGGGGTTAATCGCATTTTTCCAGTGAATAACTCTGTAGGCTTTTCAGCGTTTTTTGGTCATAAGCTAATGTGATGACCCGTTTTACCTTATGGTTAACCGCCGGTTTCGGTGGTAAGTTCAGGTAAAAGAGAACGTTTGCGTCGGCATTCGGAAACGAGGCCGATACCGGGTTTCACGGTGAATTTTTCAACGAGGACAAGATGGCTCAACAGACTCCTTTGTACGAACAACACGTGTTATGCGGCGCCCGCATGGTGGACTTCCACGGCTGGATGATGCCGCTGCACTACGGCTCGCAGATTGATGAGCACCACGCGGTGCGCACCGATGCCGGTATGTTCGACGTGTCCCACATGACGATTGTCGATCTGCGCGGTAGCCGCACCCGGGAGTTTCTACGTTATCTGCTGGCGAACGATGTCGCGAAGCTGAAGACACCGGGGAAAGCGCTCTATACCGGTATGCTGAACGCCTCGGGTGGCGTGATTGATGACCTTATCGTCTACTACTTCACCGAAGACTTCTTCCGCCTCGTTGTAAACTCCGCCACCCGCGAAAAAGACCTCTCCTGGATCACCCAACACGCCGAACCTTATGCCATCGACATCACCGTCCGTGACGATCTGTCGCTGATTGCCGTGCAGGGGCCGAACGCGCAGGCGAAAGCCGCGTCTCTGTTCAGCGACGAGCAGCGTAAAGCCACCGAAGGGATGAAGCCCTTCTTTGGCGTGCAGGCGGGCGATCTGTTTATTGCCACGACCGGCTATACCGGTGAAGCGGGCTATGAAATTGCCATGCCAAACGAGAAAGCAGCTGATTTCTGGCGTGCGCTGGTGGAAGCGGGCGTGAAGCCGGCTGGCCTGGGCGCGCGCGATACGCTGCGCCTTGAAGCGGGGATGAACCTCTACGGTCAGGAGATGGACGAAGGCGTCTCTCCGCTGGCGGCCAACATGGGCTGGACCATCGCATGGGAACCCGCTGACCGTGAGTTTATTGGCCGCGAAGCGCTGGAAATGCAGCGCGAGAAGGGCACTGAACAGCTGGTTGGCCTGGTGATGAAGGAAAAAGGCGTGCTGCGCGGAGAACTGCCGGTGCGTTTTACCGATGCCGACGGCAATCCGCGCGAAGGCGTGATCACCAGCGGGTCCTTCTCCCCGACGCTGGGCTACAGTATTGCACTGGCTCGCGTGCCGGCGGGCATTGGCGAGACGGCGGTGGTGCAAATCCGCAACCGCGAAATGCCGGTCAACGTGACCAAACCGATTTTTGTTCGCGCCGGTAAGCCGGTCGCCTAACTATTTTTATCAGGAGAACTTCAATGAGCAATGTGCCAGCAGAACTGAAATACAGCAAAGAACACGAGTGGCTGCGCAAAGAGGCGGACGGCACTTACACCGTAGGGATCACCGAGCATGCGCAGGAGCTGCTGGGCGACATGGTGTTTGTTGACCTGCCGGAAGTGGGCGCAACCGTGAGCGCGGGCGATGACTGCGCCGTGGCGGAGTCCGTTAAAGCAGCATCCGATATCTACGCACCGGTAAGCGGTGAAATTGTGGCCGTAAACGACGCGCTGAGCGATTCGCCGGAGCTGGTGAACAGCGAGCCTTATGAAGGTGGCTGGATCTTCAAGATCAAAGCCAGTGACGAATCTCAGGTTGCCGCGCTGCTGGATGCGACCGCGTACGAAGCCCTGTTAGAAGACGAGTAATTGTTAATCCCCCTCTCCCTCCGGGAGAGGGCAGGGGTGAGGGTGCCCATCTTCCCCTCACCCTAACCCTCTCCCGAGGGGAGAGGGAACTTAAATTCACTGCACGTTTCAGGAACCATCGCTCATGACACAGACTTTAAGCCAGCTTGAAAACCGTGGCGCTTTCATTGAACGTCACATTGGGCCGGATGCTCAGCAACAGCAGGAGATGCTGAAAACGGTTGGCGCGGATTCATTAAACGCACTGATCGGCCAGATCGTGCCAAAAGACATCCAGCTTGCCACGCCGCCTCAGGTGGGAGAAGCCACCACGGAATTCGCCGCACTGGCGGAGCTGAAGGCCATCGCTGGCCTTAACAAGCGCTATAAGTCTTACATTGGCATGGGCTACACCAACGTGCAGTTACCGCCGGTTATCCTGCGTAATATGCTGGAAAACCCGGGCTGGTACACCGCCTATACCCCTTATCAGCCGGAAGTGTCCCAGGGCCGTCTGGAAGCGCTGCTGAACTTCCAGCAGGTGACGCTCGACCTGACCGGGATGGATATCGCTTCCGCCTCGTTGCTGGATGAAGCGACCGCGGCAGCTGAAGCCATGGCGATGGCAAAACGCGTCAGCAAGCTGAAAAATGCCAACCGCTTCTTCGTGGCGGCGGACGTGCATCCGCAGACGCTGGACGTGGTGCGTACCCGTGCGGAAACCTTTGGTTTTGACGTGATTGTCGACGACGCTGACAAAGTGCTGGATCACCAGGACGTCTTTGGTGTGCTGTTACAGCAGGTGGGTACCACCGGCGAAGTGCATGATTACAGCGCACTGATTGCCGAGCTGAAATCCCGCAAAGTGGTGGTCAGCGTTGCCGCTGATTTTATGGCGCTGGTGCTGCTGACGGCTCCGGGCAAACAGGGTGCGGATATTGTATTCGGCTCGGCCCAGCGTTTCGGCGTGCCGATGGGCTACGGCGGACCGCACGCGGCATTCTTTGGCGCGAAAGATGAATTTAAACGTTCCATGCCAGGCCGCATTATTGGCGTATCGAAAGATGCCGCCGGTAACACCGCGCTGCGCATGGCGATGCAGACTCGCGAGCAGCATATCCGCCGCGAGAAAGCGAACTCTAATATCTGTACTTCTCAGGTTCTGCTGGCAAACATTGCCAGCCTGTACGCCGTCTTCCACGGCCCGGTTGGGCTGAAACGGATTGCCGGCCGCATCCACCGTCTGGCGGATATTCTGGCCTGTGGCCTGCAGCAGAAAGGCCTGAAGCTGCGTCATGAGCACTACTTCGACACGCTGTGCGTTGACGTCGCAGATAAAGCGGCGGTGCTGGCACGTGCGGATGCCGCACAAATTAACCTGCGCAGCGACATTCATCACGCCGTGGGCATCACCCTTGATGAATCCACCACGCGCGACGATATCGTCAACCTGTTTAATGTCGTGCTGGGCGATGCGCACGGTCTGGATATTGATGCGCTGGACAAAGAGGTCGCGCATGACAGCCGCTCTATTCAGGAGAGCATGCTGCGCAATGACGCTATCCTGACGCATCCTGTGTTCAACCGTTATCACAGCGAAACCGAGATGATGCGTTATATGCACTCTCTGGAGCGCAAAGATCTGGCGCTGAACCAGGCGATGATCCCGCTGGGCTCGTGTACCATGAAGCTGAACGCCGCGGCAGAAATGATCCCTATCACCTGGCCTGAGTTCTCCGAGCTGCACCCGTTCTGCCCGCCAGAGCAGGCGGAAGGGTATCATGTCATGATCAACCAGCTTTCCGACTGGCTGGTGAAACTGACCGGTTATGACGCGCTCTGTATGCAGCCGAACTCCGGCGCGCAGGGTGAATATGCGGGGCTGCTGGCAATCCGTCACTATCACGAAAGCCGTAACGAAGGCCACCGTGATATCTGCCTGATCCCGAGCTCTGCCCACGGCACCAACCCGGCGTCTGCCCAGATGGCGGGCATGGAAGTGGTGGTCGTGGCGTGTGATAAGAACGGTAACATCGACCTGGCCGACCTGCGCGCGAAAGCCGAGCAGGCGGGCGATAAGCTCTCCTGCATCATGGTGACCTACCCGTCGACTCACGGCGTGTACGAAGAAACCATCCGCGAAGTGTGTGAAGTGGTGCATCAGTTCGGCGGTCAGGTGTACCTCGACGGCGCGAACATGAATGCTCAGGTGGGCATTACCTCTCCGGGCTTCATCGGCGCGGACGTGTCGCACCTGAACCTGCACAAAACCTTCTGTATCCCACACGGTGGTGGCGGTCCGGGCATGGGGCCTATCGGCGTGAAAGCGCATCTGGCGCCGTTCGTGCCGGGTCACAGCGTCGTGCAGATAGAAGGTATGCTGACCCGTCAGGGCGCGGTCTCTGCTGCACCGTTCGGTAGCGCTTCAATCCTGCCAATCAGCTGGATGTACATCCGCATGATGGGCGCGGAAGGGCTGAAACAGGCAAGCCAGGTCGCGATCCTGAATGCTAACTATATTGCGACTCGCCTGAAGTCGGCTTTCCCGGTGCTTTACACCGGCCGCGATGGGCGTGTGGCACACGAGTGCATCCTCGATATTCGTCCGCTGAAAGAAGCGACGGGTATCAGCGAACTGGATATCGCCAAGCGTCTGATCGACTACGGCTTCCACGCACCAACCATGTCGTTCCCGGTTGCGGGTACGCTGATGGTGGAGCCAACGGAGTCTGAAAGCAAAGCCGAGCTGGACCGCTTTATTGACGCGATGCTGGCCATCCGCATGGAGATAGACCGCGTGCAGGACGGCGAATGGACGCTGGAAGATAACCCGTTGGTTAACGCTCCGCACACCCAGCACGAGATGGTGGCCGAGTGGAATCACGGTTATTCCCGTGAACTGGCTGTCTTCCCGGCAGGCGTGGCGAATAAATACTGGCCGACCGTGAAGCGTCTTGATGACGTATACGGCGACCGTAACCTGTTCTGCTCCTGTGTGCCGATGAGCGAATACCAGTAATTTTTTTGCTGTAGTAACGTAGGCCGGGTAAGGCGAAGCCGCCACCCGGCTTTTTTATTGGGAGAAGACAATGGCAATTGCACTGGTCACCGGCGCCAGCCGCGGCATTGGCAAAGCCACCGCGCTGCAACTGGCTCGCGAAGGTTATACCGTGGCGGTGAACTATCACCACAATATCAAAGCCGCAAAGGACGTCATCAATCAGATCGTTGAGACGGGTGGAAAAGCATTTGCCCTGCGTGCAGACATTAGCGATGAAGCGCAGGTCATGGCCATGTTTGACAGCCTCGATCGCGAAGGTGAGCCCCTTACCGCGCTGGTCAATAATGCAGGCATTCTGTTTGAGCAATCCACTATTGAAAATCTGTCCGCTGAACGCATTAACCGCGTGCTGAGCACCAATGTCACGGGCTATTTTCTCTGCTGCCGTGAGGCGGTAAAGCGCATGTCGCACAAACATGGCGGCAAGGGTGGCGCGATTGTCAATGTCTCCTCTGCCGCGTCTCGTCTGGGCGCGCCGGGGGAGTATGTCGATTACGCGGCCTCCAAAGGCGCGGTAGATTCCCTGACTACCGGATTATCGCTGGAGGTCGCGGCGCAGGGTATCCGCGTAAACTGCGTGCGGCCCGGGCTGATTTATACCGATATTCACGCGTCTGGTGGGGAGCCGGGGCGGGTGGATCGCGTGAAATCGTTACTGCCGATGCAGCGCGGCGGCCAGCCGGAAGAGGTCGCGCAGGCGATAGTCTGGCTGCTGAGCGAGAAGGCGTCATACGTGACGGGCAGTTTTATTGAACTGGCGGGCGGGAAATAAACGCCGGGTGGCGGCTTCGCCTTACCCGGCCTACGATTCGCAGGTTTTGTAGGCCGGTGCAAGCGTAGCGCCGCCCGGCGTTACGGCGTTAAAGTTGCTCGCCGTTGCTGGCAATCACGCCTTTATACCATTCGAAGCTTTTCTTACGGGAACGCGACATGTCGCCGGTGCCGTCGTCGTGTTTATTGACGTAGATAAAACCGTAGCGCTTGCTGTACTGGCCGGTAGTGAATGACACGCAGTCAATGCAGCCCCATGGCGTATAGCCCATCAGATCCACGCCATCGTGGGTGACGGCTTTGATCATCTCTTCAACGTGGGCGCGCAGGTAGTCGATACGATAGTCATCGTTGATGCTGCCATCCTCTTCCACCTTATCGTAGGCACCGAAGCCGTTTTCCACGATAAACAACGGCTTCTGATAGCGTTCGTACAGTTCGCACAGGGAATAACGCAGGCCCACCGGGTCAATCTGCCAGCCCCAGTCGGACGCCTTGACGTGCGGATTAGGTACGCTGCCCTCGAAGCCAGAAATCGCGTCACCGGTGCCACCTTCCGCTTTCACCGCATTGGTCATGTAGTAGCTGAAGCCCAGGTAGTCGCAGGTACCTTCGCGGAGGATCTGCTCATCGCCTGCGTCCATTTTGATGGAGAAACCGCGGCGCTCCCATTCATTCAGTACGTAAGACGGATAGTAGCCACGCAGCTGAACATCGGTAAAGACATAGCGCTCGCGCATGGATTCCTGGGCGAACATCACGTCTTCCGGTTTGCAGGAGAATGGATAGAGCGCCACCATGGCCAGCATGCAGCCGACTTTCATCTCCGGATTGATACGGCGCGCGGCTTTCACCGCCAGGGCACTCGCCACAAACTGGTGGTGCAGCACCTGATACATGGTCTCTTCCGGATTTTCATGTTCGGTATAGACCACGCCTGAGCAGCAATAACCAAAGAGCGGCGCACGCCAGTTACGCTGGTTGTTGATTTCATTGAAGGTCATCCAGTATTTGACCTTGTGCTTGTAGCGCTCAAAAACCACTTCCGCGAAGCGTACAAAGAAATCGACCACTTTACGGTTGGTCCAGCTGCCGTACTCCTGCACCAGGTGCAGCGGCATTTCGAAGTGGGAGAGGGTGAGCACCGGCTCGATGTTGTATTTCAGCAGCTCATCGAACATGTCGTCATAGAACTTCAGCCCTTCCTCGTTTGGCTGCGTTTCGTCACCTTTCGGGAAGATGCGCGTCCAGGCAATCGAGGTGCGGAAACATTTGAAGCCCATCTCGGCAAACAGCTTGATATCTTCTTTGTAGTGGCCGTGGAAGTCGATGGCCTCGTGATTTGGGTAGTATTTACCCGGCACTACGTCCTGCGTGATTTCGCGCGGCACGCCGTGCGCCCCGCCGGTCAGTACGTCGCAGATGCTCGGCCCTTTGCCGCCTTTGTCCCAGCCGCCTTCAACCTGATGCGCCGCAACGGCACCGCCCCATAGAAAATCTTTCGGTAAGGTCAATTTTTTCATCGCTGCTATTCTCAATAAATGACGTATTGGTTTTGAGTCTAGCAAAGCGAAATTGAATGTCACGATATAACAATTCGCGGAAATTGTGATTTGTCACATCAAAAAAACAGGATGTTTTATTCCGCCAGTTTCTTCGCCAGTTTGCGTCCGAGAGATTCCAGAATATAGATAACGGGGATTTGTGTGGTGATGTCGTAGACGCCTGCAATACGCGTCTGGGGAACGTGCCAGGAGAGATTAAAGTCCGCCAGTTTTGCCAGGCGTGAGTGTTCATGGCTGGTAATGGAGAGAACCTTGCAGTGATGCAGGCTGAACTGGCTGGCGAAGCGCAGGATCTCCTCGGTCTCGCCCGACACAGAGAGCACAATTGCCAGTGCATTTTTCGCCATATCATTGGTGACCGGGAAATAAGGGTCATCAATATGGTTGCTGAATTTTCCGATATTCGAAAAGAAACGGGCACCGTATTTTGCCAGCGATCCTGATGTCCCTGCGCCGACAAATATAATTCGCTCCGAAGAGAGAATGATATTTACCGCGTCATCCAGTAAAGCGTCGAACTCTTCATTATTCACGCTTTTAAAGAAACTGATAATTTCGCTGGCGCCGAAATTCGCCTGCTGAGGTTCGTTCTGTTCAAGATAGAGCTTAAAGCGCACGCGAAACTCAGAATACCCTTCACAGTTGAGCTTACGGCAAAAGCGCAGGATGGTGGTGGTTGAGACGCCCGCCGCATCCGCCAGTTCGCGGATGGTCATGTACATCACTTTGTCACGGTTTTTAATGACATAGTTGTAGACCATCATCTCCAGGTTATTGAGACTGGCAATGGCGGAGTGGGTGAACATACTCACAGTGGCAAAACTCTCATTCAGACCTCGTTTAACCATCATAACATGCAGCCAGACGGCAGGATCTAATTTTATGCTATTGATTCGTAAAGCATAAATTTTAATGTGAACAAATGTCAGGTGAAAAATATATCTATGTTTTTGATTTTTATTGTAAAAAAATCACATGGAAAATATTTTAGCTAACAGGTGTTCACTGGAATCATTCTCAGTTAGCATAGTCATGCGATGAATAATCATCTTTAGTTTCCCGGAGTTTTGTATGGCGAGCAGACCATTAATCGCACAGGGATATTCACTGGCGGAGGAAGTAGCCAACAGCATCAGCCATGGCATTGGCCTGGTGTTTGGGATAGTCGGTTTAGTGTTATTGCTGGTACAGGCGGTTGATACCAATGCCAGCGCGATGGCGATTACCAGCTATAGCCTGTATGGCGGAAGCATGATCCTGTTATTCCTGGCGTCGACGCTCTATCACGCGATTCCGCATCAACGGGCCAAGATATGGCTCAAGAAATTTGACCACTGTGCTATCTATCTGCTTATTGCAGGAACCTATACGCCTTTTCTGCTGGTGGGGCTCAACTCGCCGCTGTCGCGCGGACTGATGATTGTCATCTGGAGCCTGGCGCTGCTGGGGATCCTCTTCAAGCTAACCATTGCACACCGGTTTAAAGTGTTGTCACTGGTGACCTATCTGACCATGGGGTGGCTGTCGCTGATTGTGGTGTATCAACTGGCGATTAAGCTGGCGGTTGGCGGGGTAACGTTGCTGGCAGTGGGAGGCGTAGTGTACTCGCTGGGCGTCATTTTCTACGTCTGCAAGCGCATTCCATACAATCATGCCATCTGGCATGGTTTTGTACTGGGCGGCAGCGTGTGCCATTTTTTGGCAATTTATTTGTATGTGGGGCAGGTGTAGTTTGTTGTCGGGTGGCGGCTTCGCCTTACCCGACCTACGGGATCGGTTGGCCCGGTAAGCGCAGCGCCACCGGGCGATACAGCATCACTCTTCCAGCGAATACGGTAACGGCTCAATACTCAACGTATTCGCATCATCACGCACGCGGAACACGCTGTCGGCTTCCATGTCGTTGTTCATGACGGCCTGGACTAAAAGACGACCATCATCCAGCTGTACGGCGGCTAACACGGTGCCGGTACGGCGCCAGTTATCGCCCATTTTCAGCTCTAAATCTTCACCCGCTTCCGGTACGCGGCTGGCATGACCTGCCAGTGTCCACAGTGCACGTTTATTTGCCCCACGGAATTTTGCACGCGCCACCATCTCCTGGCCGGTGTAACAGCCTTTTTTAAAGCTGATGCCGCCCAGCGCCTGCAGGTTAGTGGCTTGTGGAATAAACTGCGCGCTGTTGGCGGCGTCAATGACCGGCAGACCGGCTTCAATATTCAGCGCCAGCCACTGCTGGCTGTTGTTGAGCTGCGCTTCGCCGCGCAGTGCTTCGATGACGCGTTCGGCGGTTGCGGCATCCGTGACAAGCAGGAAGCGCTCCGCCGGATGTTCAAACCACAGGATGGAGGTGGCCCCCTCGCTGACGACCTGTTTTTCTGCATCCGGCAGCTCAGCAAACAGATTTTTCAGCGCGGCACGTGCCTGGAAGCCCGCCACGCCCAGCAGAACATGTTCGTCGTCCGGGACGATAGTGACTTTGGAAAAGACTGCATACTTTTTCAGCTCTTTGAGCTGCGCATCTCGCAGGCTGCGGCGTTCAATAAAGGCAAAACCGTCCTGACGGCGGAAAAGACGCAGATTGCTCCACATTTTGCCTTTGGGGTCACAATGCGCCGCCAGCAGGTGCTGGTGTTCGGTCATCTGGCTGACGTCGGCGGTGACCTGGCCCTGGAGGTATTTTTCGGCGTCGGCGCCGGCGAGCGTCGCCAGCGCCCAGTCATCAAGAGAAATAAGCGTCAGCGGCAGACGCGCAGAGGCGGCGGGCTGGCGAGGAGAAAATGGTGTAAATGCCATAACGATATCCTGAATTGCTTAACGCTTTGATAATGCCTAATGGTAAAAGAGCCTGCTGGCAATGCAAGCGCTTTCAGCAGACCATTTGTGCCATAAACCGGTTATGCGTAGCGCTACGCAAAATAGTGTAATCCGCTGTCTTTGTAGGGGTTATTCTGGAAGCCTGCTCGTTGATCGCAATATTCCAGTAATGAAACGGTCAAAAACACGTTACACTAGCTGGTGTCCCCGTAGAGAAATAAAGAACACTGAACGGGGGCCCGACTGTGCCAAACGTAATGCAGGAAACTGAACATGGATATTAACAACAAGGCCCGTATTCACTGGGCATGCCGTCGCGGCATGCGTGAACTTGATATTTCCATCATGCCTTTCTTCGAATATGAGTATGACAGCTTAAGCGATGATGATAAGCGGCTGTTTGTTCGCCTGCTTGAGTCTGACGATCCAGATTTATTCAACTGGCTGATGAACCACGGCAAACCCGCCGACACCGAGTTGCAACGGATGGTGCAATTAATTCAAACACGGAATCGGGAACGTGGTCCTGTGGCAATCTGATCTTCGCGTCTCGTGGCGCTCGCAGTGGATGTCGTTAATGCTCCACGGCCTGGTTGCGGCCATCGTGTTACTCATGCCATGGCCCCTGAGCTATACACCGCTGTGGCTGCTATTACTTTCGTTTGTCGTTTTTGACAGCGTACGCAGCCAGCGTCGCATTAATGCTCGTCAGGGTGAGATCAAGTTACTGATGGATTCCCGCCTGCGCTGGCAGGGAAAAGAGTGGGATATTCTGGGTATGCCATGGATGCTCAACTCCGGCATGATGTTACGGTTACGCAATGTGGACGGCGGGCGTTGCCAGCACCTGTGGCTGGCGGCTGACAGTATGGATGCTTCAGAATGGCGAGATCTGCGCCGGATGTTGTTGCAACAGCCGACGCAGGAGTAATCCACTTAGCTAAATTTTTCTGCCATTTCGCCAAGTATCTGTTCGCACCAGGCCTGCAGGCGCTCGTCGCTGAGATCGTACTGATTGGTTTCATCCAGCGCGAGTCCGACAAACAGCTGGCCGTCGGCAATGATCGGTTTTTGACTGGTGAACTCGTATCCTTCGGTTGGCCAGTAGCCGATAAACGTCGCCCCTTTCGGTACCAGTTTGTCATGCAGCATGCCAAGTGCATCAAGAAACCATTCGCCGTAGCCCAACTGATCGCCCATGCCGTACATCGCAATAATTTTGCCGTCGAGATTGACTGAATCGAGCTGATCCCAGATGGCTTCCCAGTCTTCCTGTATCTCACCAAAATCCCAGGTTGGGATGCCGAGGATCAGTACATCGTACTGTTCCATCAGCGCGACCGCGTCATCTTTCAGGTTATGCAACGTCACCAGTTCGGGGCCAATGATGTCGCGAATTTTCTCTGCCGCCATTTCGGTGTAGCAGGTGCTGGAACCATAGAAAAGACCAATATTCATCGCGTAACTATCTCAATTCATGCTTTGACTTTGTGCGTAGTGTACCAGAAACCGGTCGCAATCAGGCATAATGGCCTGACTGCAGAATCAAAGGGGCCGATGTGGAAAAGGATCTCGCACTCGTTGAACAGTTTCTCGATGCGCTGTGGCTGGAGAAAAATCTGGCCGAGAACACGCTCAGTGCCTATCGGCGCGATCTCACCATGCTGGTGGAGTGGCTGGCGCGTCGCGAATTATCGCTGGCGAGTGCGCAAAGCGACGACCTTCAGGCGCTGCTCGCGGAACGGGTTGAAGGGGGCTATAAGGCCACCAGTTCTGCACGCTTGCTCAGCGCGATGCGTCGGCTGTTCCAGCATCTCTACCGTGAGAAGATTCGGGAAGACGATCCGAGTGCGCTTCTGGCGTCCCCTAAACTCCCGCAGCGGCTGCCGAAAGATCTCAGCGAAGCACAAGTTGAGAGATTATTACAGTCACCTGCTGTTGACCTGCCGCTGGAGTTACGCGATAAAGCCATGCTTGAGCTATTGTATGCTACCGGTTTGCGTGTCTCTGAACTGGTTGGTCTGACGATGAGCGACATCAGCCTGCGTCAGGGCGTGGTGCGCGTCATCGGTAAAGGAAATAAGGAAAGGCTGGTGCCGCTGGGAGAAGAAGCGGTTTACTGGCTGGAAACGTATCTTGAGCATGGCCGTCCATGGTTGCTCAATGGCGTGTCTATCGACGTCTTGTTTCCGAGCCAGCGCGCACAGCAGATGACACGACAAACGTTCTGGCATCGCATCAAGCATTACGCCACACTGGCGGGTATCGACAGTGAAAAGCTTTCGCCGCACGTATTGCGTCACGCTTTCGCGACGCATCTGTTAAACCACGGCGCAGATTTACGCGTGGTGCAGATGCTACTGGGACACAGCGATCTTTCTACGACGCAAATTTACACCCATGTCGCGACGGAACGCCTGCGGCAGCTACACCAACAGCACCACCCTCGTGCGTGAGTGCCGACAAATTGTAACGGGATCAACTATGAAAAAGTCTTTCGCGCTGTTCACCCTGCTGGCAGCCTCTTTTACCGGGTTCGCCCATGCGGATGACGCCGCTATTAAACAGTCACTGGCTAAACTGGGCGTTACCAGCAGCGACATCCAGTCTGCACCGGTTGCCGGGATGAAAACGGTACTGACTAACAGCGGCGTGCTGTATGTCACCGAAGACGGCAAACATATTATTCAGGGGCCAATGTATGACGTGAGCGGCGCGCAGCCGGTCAATGTCACCAACCAGCTGCTGATGAAAAACCTGAATGCGCTCGAAAAAGAGATGATCGTCTATAAAGCGGCGCAGGAAAAACATGTGATTACCGTCTTCACCGACATCACCTGTGGCTACTGCCACAAGCTCCATGAGCAGATGAAAGACTATAACGCGCTGGGCATTACCGTGCGTTACCTGGCCTTCCCGCGTGCAGGCGTGCAGAGCCAGCCAGAGCAAGACATGAAAGCGATTTGGTGTGCGAAAGATCGCAACAAAGCGTTTGACGATGCGATGAGCGGTAAAGAGGTTAAGCCTGCGTCCTGCGATATCGATATTGCTAACCACTACGCGCTGGGCGTGCAGTTTGGCGTAAGCGGTACGCCAGCGATTGTCCTGAGCAATGGCTATGTTGTGCCGGGTTACCAGGGACCAAAAGAGATGAAAGAGTTCCTCGACGCGCACCAGAAACAGTTTGGTGGTAAATAATCCGCGTGAAAGCCCCGATAAAATTGCGCCGCCGCGAGGCGGTTGAACCGGTTGATTTGCCAGACGATCTCCCGCCCCTGCTGAAGCGTCTCTACGCCAGCCGCGGCGTGCGCAGTGCTGAGGATCTTGAACGCAGCGTCAAAGGGATGCTGCCCTGGCAGCAGCTCAACGGCATCGAAAAAGCCATCGAAATGCTCTACAACGCGCTCCGTGAGGGAACGCGTATTGTGGTGGTAGGGGATTTCGATGCAGATGGCGCAACCAGCACGGCCTTGAGCGTTTTGAGTCTGCGCGCGCTGGGCTGCGATAACGTCACTTACCTTGTGCCGAACCGCTTTGAAGACGGTTACGGCCTCAGCCCGGAAGTGGTCGATCAGGCTCACGCCCGCGGGGCACAGATGATCATGACCGTTGATAACGGGATCTCTTCCCATGCAGGTGTCGATCATGCGCACGCGCTGGGGATCCCGGTGTTGGTCACCGATCACCACTTGCCGGGTGAAACATTGCCGGACGCTGAAGCGATCATCAATCCCAACCTGCGCGACTGCGATTTCCCGTCAAAATCTCTCGCCGGTGTGGGGGTAGCGTTTTATCTGATGCTGGCGCTGCGGACCCTGCTTCGTGATAAGGGCTGGTTCGAATCACGCGGTATCGCCATACCAAACCTGGCCGAATATCTCGACCTGGTGGCGCTGGGTACCGTCGCGGATGTCGTGCCGCTCGATACCAATAACCGTATTTTGACCTGGCAGGGCTTAAGCCGCATTCGCGCGGGCAAGTGCCGTCCGGGGATTAAGGCGCTGCTGGAAATTGCCAACCGCGATCCGCTCAAGCTGGCGGCAAGTGATTTGGGTTTTGCCCTCGGCCCGCGTCTGAACGCTGCCGGAAGGCTGGACGATATGTCCGTCGGTGTGGCGCTGCTGCTGTGCGATAACATCGGCGAAGCGCGCGTCCTGGCCAATGAGCTCGACGCGTTGAACCAGACCCGTAAAGAGATAGAGCAGGGAATGCAGGTCGAAGCGCTGACCCTTTGCGAAAAACTCGAACGCAGCGGTGAAACGCTGCCGGGCGGGCTGGCGATGTATCATCCTGAGTGGCATCAGGGTGTGGTTGGCATTCTGGCCTCGCGCATTAAAGAGCGCTTCCACCGCCCGGTGATCGCGTTTGCCCCGGCTGGTGACGGCACGCTGAAAGGCTCTGGCCGTTCGATTCAGGGTCTTCACATGCGTGATGCACTGGAGCGTCTGGATACGCTGTATCCGGGCCTGATGATCAAATTTGGCGGCCATGCGATGGCGGCGGGTCTGTCGCTGGAAGAGGCGAAATTTGACGAATTTCAGCGGCTATTTGGTGAACTGGTCACCGACTGGATAGACCCTGCCTTGTTGCAGGGAGAAGTGGTGTCCGACGGCGAGCTCTCACCGCATGAGATGACAATGGACGTGGCGCAGATGCTGCGCGATGCCGGTCCGTGGGGACAGATGTTCCCTGAACCGCTGTTCGACGGCCGTTTCCGCCTGCTTCAGCAACGTATCGTCGGCGAGCGTCATCTGAAGGTCATGGTTGAGCCCGTTGGCGGCGGACCGCTGCTGGACGGCATCGCCTTCAACGTCGATACGGCAATCTGGCCGGACAACGGCGTGCGCGAGGTCGAACTGGCATACAAACTGGATATCAACGAGTTTCGCGGAAACCGCACCCTTCAGATCATCATCGACAATATCTGGCCAATTTAGCGGCAGTAATCTCTATAAAAAAGGGCGTGGATTCGGTACAATCCCGCTCTTATCACCGCATTTTGACAAGTCCATAAAAGAAAACAGACCATGTTTGAAATTAATCCGGTAAAAAACCGTATTCAGGACCTCACGGAGCGCTCTGACGTTCTTAGGGGGTATCTTTGACTACGATGCCAAGAAAGAGCGTCTTGAAGAAGTAAACGCCGAGCTGGAACAGCCGGACGTCTGGAACGAACCTGAACGCGCACAGGCGTTGGGTAAAGAGCGTTCCTCTCTCGAAGCTATCGTAGATACGCTGGATCAAATGGCTCAGGGGCTGGAAGATGTTTCCGGTTTGCTCGAGCTGGCCGTCGAAGCCGACGACGAAGAAACCTTTAACGAAGCCGTGGCAGAACTCGACGTGCTGGAAGAGAAGCTGGCGCAGCTGGAATTCCGTCGTATGTTCTCCGGCGAATACGACAGCGCTGACTGTTACCTCGATATTCAGGCAGGTTCTGGCGGTACCGAAGCGCAGGACTGGGCCAGCATGCTGACGCGTATGTACCTGCGTTGGGCAGAAGCGCGCGGCTTCAAAACCGAAATCATCGAAGAGTCTGAAGGTGAAGTGGCCGGTATTAAATCCGTCACCATCAAGATCATTGGCGACTACGCCTACGGCTGGCTGCGTACCGAGACCGGCGTTCACCGTCTGGTGCGTAAGAGCCCGTTCGACTCCGGTGGCCGTCGCCATACCTCCTTCAGCTCGGCGTTTGTTTACCCGGAAGTTGACGAAGATATTGATATCGAAATTAACCCGGCGGACCTGCGTATTGACGTTTATCGCGCCTCCGGTGCGGGTGGTCAGCACGTTAACCGTACGGAATCGGCGGTGCGTATTACCCACATTCCAACCGGGCTGGTAACACAATGCCAGAACGACCGTTCCCAGCATAAGAACAAAGACCAGGCCATGAAGCAGATGAAAGCGAAGCTTTATGAGCTGGAGATGCAGAAGAAAAATGCTGAGAAACAGGCGATGGAAGATAACAAGTCCGACATCGGTTGGGGCAGCCAGATCCGTTCTTACGTCCTTGATGACTCCCGCATCAAAGACCTGCGTACCGGGGTTGAAACCCGTAACACGCAGGCGGTGCTGGACGGCAGCCTGGACCAATTTATCGAAGCAAGTTTGAAAGCAGGGTTATGAGGAACCAACATGTCTGAACAACAAGCACAGGGCGCTGACGCGGTAGTCGATCTTAACAACGAACTGAAAACCCGCCGCGAGAAGCTGGCAGCGCTGCGTGAGCAGGGCGTGCCGTTCCCGAACGATTTTCGTCGTGACCACACCTCAGACCAACTGCACGCTGACTTCGACGGTAAAGAGAACGAAGAGCTGGAAGCGCTGAACATCGAAGTGGCCGTTGCTGGCCGTATGATGACCCGTCGTATTATGGGTAAAGCCTCCTTCGTGACTTTGCAGGACGTGGGTGGCCGTATTCAGCTGTATGTTTCCCGTGACGATCTGCCGGAAGGCATCTACAACGAGCAGTTCAAGAAGTGGGATCTGGGCGATATCCTTGGCGCGAAAGGTAAACTGTTCAAAACCAAAACCGGTGAACTGTCTATCCACTGTACCGAGCTGCGTCTGCTGACCAAAGCACTGCGTCCGCTGCCGGACAAATTCCACGGCCTGCAGGATCAGGAAGCGCGCTATCGTCAGCGTTATCTGGATCTCATCTCTAACGATGAATCCCGCAAGACCTTCAAAATTCGCTCCCAGATCATGGCCGGTATTCGCCAGTTCATGGTGAACCGCGACTTTATGGAAGTGGAAACCCCGATGATGCAGGTGATTCCAGGCGGTGCGTCTGCCCGTCCATTCATCACTCATCATAACGCCCTGGACCTGGACATGTACCTGCGTATCGCGCCGGAACTGTACCTGAAGCGTCTGGTGGTAGGTGGCTTTGATCGCGTATTCGAGATCAACCGTAACTTCCGTAACGAAGGTATCTCCGTTCGTCATAACCCAGAGTTCACCATGATGGAACTCTATATGGCGTATGCAGATTACAAAGATCTGATCGAGCTGACCGAATCCCTGTTCCGTACCCTGGCGCAGGACATTCTGGGCACCACCCAGGTCCCTTACGGTGAAGAAGTGTTCGACTTCGGCAAGCCGTTCGAAAAACTGACCATGCGCGAAGCGATCAAGAAATACCGTCCTGAAACCAACATGGCGGATCTGGATAACTTCGACTCTGCGAAAGCGATCGCGGAAAGCATCGGTATCAAGGTTGAGAAGAGCTGGGGTCTGGGCCGTATCGTGACCGAGATCTTCGAAGAAGTGGCCGAAGCGCACCTGATTCAGCCGACCTTCATCACCGAATACCCTGCTGAAGTGTCTCCGCTGGCGCGTCGTAATGACGAGAACCCGGAAATCACTGACCGTTTCGAATTCTTCATTGGCGGCCGTGAAATCGGCAACGGCTTTAGCGAGCTGAACGATGCGGAAGATCAGGCGCAGCGCTTCCAGGATCAGGTTGATGCGAAAGCAGCGGGCGATGACGAAGCGATGTTCTTCGACGAAGACTACGTGACCGCGCTGGAGCACGGCCTGCCACCAACGGCGGGTCTGGGTATTGGTATTGACCGTATGGTCATGCTGTTCACCAACAGCCACACCATCCGTGACGTGATCCTGTTCCCGGCGATGCGTCCGGTGAAATAAGGCATTAAGATGTAAAAAAAGCCCCGTTAGGGGCTTTTTTATTGCGCGGCAAACGCTCTCAAAGCGTCTCGTGCGACCGTTGCTTCCAGCACCATCCATGGGCTGAACCCCCAGGGCGCGGCGTTTAGGGCCTGGAACAACGATTCCAGCTCAACCCATTCAAATTCCATCACTTCTTCGTGATTAATACGCAGTTCGCTGGTAATACGTGCCGCGAATACCGGGCAAATCTCATTTTCCACAACCCCGGAAGGATCGGTTTCGCGGTAGCGAAACTCGGCGGCCACGGGGGTAATCGCCGTGATTTCAGCGCCAACCTCATAGCGGCAGCGGCGGATAATCGCCTCTTCCGTCTTTTCACCGGTTTGAGGGTGCCCGCAGACGGAATTCGTCCAGACGCCCGGCCAGGCTTTTTTGCTTAGCGCGCGTCGGGTGACCAGACACTCCCCTTCGGCGTTAAACAGCCAGGAGGAGAAGGCCAGATGCAGAGGGGTTTGGGTGGTGTGTGCGGCGTACTTTTCCTGAGTGCCAATCACCATTCCCTGGTCGTTTACCAAAATAACGTGTTCTTGAATACTCATTCGTGCTCCAGTGCCAACGATGCGGATGGTTCTGCACCATCAGCAGAGCACTATTATACGGCATTCTTATACGAACGGTTTGACCCACAGAGCGGAAAAGGGCTGACCCATTTCTGCCAGGGCTGGTATCATAGGGCGCCATTCACGCTGACCGAGGATCTGTTTTGTTTGCAGGAAGCCTGACGAGAAACCCCATCATCGCCATTTTTTGCCTGACGCTGACATTATTACTGGCCGGCTGTTCGGGGAGTAAATCTTCGGATATGGGCAGCTATTCCGGTTCGGTCTACACCGTTAAGCGCGGTGACACGCTGTATCGGATTTCGCGCGCGACGGGGACCAGCGTGAAGGATCTGGCGCGTCTGAATAACATCTCTCCACCGTATACCATCGAAGTGGGGCAGAAGCTGAAGATTAACGGCAGTTCGACCTCGGGTAAAAAATCTTCTGCGAAAGGCAAAACCGCTAAAGTGACGCCATCCTATGCGGTGCCGCAGTCCTCCTGGCCACCGGTGGGTCAACGCTGTTGGGTTTGGCCAGCCAGCGGTAAAGTGGTGCTGCCGTACTCCCTGTCTGAAGGGGGGAACAAAGGCATTGATATCGCCGCTGCACGCGGTACGCCGGTTTATGCCTCAGGCGCAGGTAAGGTGGTTTATGTCGGTAACCAGCTACGCGGCTACGGCAACCTGATCATGATTAAGCATGGCGAAGACTACATCACGGCCTATGCGCACAACGACACGATGCTGGTCAATAACGGGCAAAACGTCAAAGCAGGGCAGAAGATTGCCACCATGGGCAGCACGGGAACGGATTCGGTGAAGCTGCACTTCCAGATTCGTTATAAGGCGACGGCCATCGATCCGCAGCGTTATCTTCCGGCACCCGGCAGCAAACCGAAGTGCTAAGTGATTATTTTATCGCCACTTAGTGGTGAAGAGGCTTGTATGAAGAGGCGTAAGGTCTATAATGCCTTACGCACCTCAAAGCGGGCGTAGTTCAATGGTAGAACGAGAGCTTCCCAAGCTCTATACGAGGGTTCGATTCCCTTCGCCCGCTCCACTCCTTTAAAAGCCTTGTAACCTCTTCCCTTTACCTTGAACAACAAGCTTCTGTTTTAGCTGATTATTTTTTTTGCTGGTTTATGGGATCAGTAATAAGTTTACATCTGGGGAGCGGTATAATTTTGCGTATCACATCCAAACTGATAAATCAGAGACGCATTTAGTCACTGCTGATATTTCTTATCCCGGAAAATAAAGGACTGTACTCCCTGGTGCGGTAATTAGCCATTCCAGTGATCTGGCTGGCCTCCTGTACCCTGTGACGCCTGGGCGTAAATGCAGGTCAGTATAAATACGATCAGAGAATGCTGTTGTTCGTCTTCAAAGATAAAGCTATGACGTTCAAGTCCTTCTACTACTTCCTCAAGCGACAATCTGATCATTTATCTTCCCCGTTGCAGCCTCGCATCCATGCACGACAGAAGATCCAGCCGATGACGAGCCATAGCACTGGCAGCGCCACTATTTCTAAAAAGACTTTCATTTTGCTTTGTTGTGTGATTATTACTCTGGTAACGTTTCTGGGCGGTATTATTACTGGAGAGATCGGGTGGGGCAAGTCACTAATTTTAATCGGGTATTAGTAGTGCTAATAATCTCATTCTTCTTATAAGACATAAAGCATCCGTCGCGATTCAAACCCATGATTAAAAACATATGTGTTTTTCCGAATGTGTATTGAGTTTTCGTTCATGCCGAGTATCCTGTTTGTAAATACTCAGGAGGTTTGATGTCACTAACATCCTTACAACTCTTCAAATACCTCTCCGATGAAACCCGTCTGGGCATCGTACTGCTGCTCAGAGAGATGGGAGAGTTGTGCGTATGCGATCTCTGCACAGCGCTGGATCAGTCGCAGCCCAAGATCTCCCGTCATCTGGCAATGCTACGGGAAAGTGGGCTATTGCAGGATCGTAAGCAGGGCAAGTGGGTTCACTATCGTCTTTCCCCGCATATTCCGTCATGGGCTGCTCAGGTGATTGAGCAAGCCTGGTTAAGCCAGCAGGACGACGTACAGGCCATCGCCCGTAAGCTGGCAACGGCAAATTGCTCTGGTAGCGGTAAGGCTATTTGTCTCTAAAAAAAATTTGCCTGAACATATATGATTTTTCAAATGTGAGGTGTTCAGAATGAAAACGTTAACGGTGTTTGACCCGGCATTGTGCTGCAGTACCGGCGTATGTGGTTCAGATGTCGATCAGGTTCTGGTTGATTTTTCTGCGGATGTGCAGTGGTTGAAAGGACGCGGCGTACAGGTGGAACGTTACAACCTGGCGCAGCAGCCCATGAGCTTCGTTCAGAACGAAAAAGCGAAAGCCTTCCTGGAAGCCTCGGGAGCAGAAGGGCTTCCGCTGCTGTTGCTGGACGGTGAAACGGTAATGGCCGGGCGATATCCAAAACGCGCTGAGCTGGCTCGCTGGTTTGGGATCCCGCTGGAAAAAGTGGGCTTAGCGTCCACCGGCTGCTGTGGTGGGAATACTTCCTGGTGCTGAGTATGTCGGGAGGACATATGAAATTCTTACAGAATATCCCGCCTTACCTGTTTTTTACCGGAAAGGGCGGTGTGGGCAAAACCTCCATTTCCTGCGCGACGGCTATCCGCCTGGCGGGACGGGGTAAGCGGGTATTGCTGGTGAGTACCGATCCCGCTTCCAATGTTGGCCAGGTCTTTGATCAAACTATCGGTAACACGATCCACTCTGTTAATGCCGTTCCCGGGCTTTCCGCTCTGGAGATTGACCCACAGGAAGCTGCCCAGCAGTATCGCGCCAGAATCGTTGATCCTGTTAAGGGGCTTTTGCCTGATGACGTCGTTAACAGCATCAGCGAGCAGCTTTCCGGCGCCTGTACGACTGAGATTGCGGCGTTCGATGAGTTCACCGGTTTATTGACAGACGCTTCCCTGCTGACCCGCTTCGATCACATCATTTTTGATACAGCGCCGACGGGCCACACTATCCGCCTGCTCCAGCTTCCCGGTGCATGGAGTAACTTCATTGAAAGTAACCCGGACGGTGCTTCCTGTCTCGGCCCGATGGCCGGGCTGGAAAAACAGCGTGAGCAGTACGCACACGCGGTAGAGGCGTTATCCGACCCTGCGCGTACCCGTCTGGTTCTGGTTGCACGACTGCAGAAATCCACTTTGCAGGAAGTCGCCCGCACTCATGAAGAACTGGCGGCGATCGGCCTGAAAAACCAGTATCTGGTGATTAATGGCGTTTTGCCGGCAGCCGAAGCGGAACATGACGCACTGGCTGCTGCGATATGGCAACGGGAGCAAGAGGCACTGGCAAATCTTCCTGCCGGTTTATCCGGGCTGCCGACAGATACCTTATTACTGCAACCCGTCAACATGGTTGGCGTGTCGGCATTAAAGGGCCTGCTGGACAGCCGTTCTGAGGCATTACCGCTCCCTGCAACAAACGCCCTGGATACGCCTGAAAACGCATCGCTCTCTGGCCTGGTCGAGGATATCGCCCGTAACGAACACGGCCTGATTATGCTGATGGGCAAAGGTGGCGTGGGTAAAACCACGATGGCGGCTGCCGTCGCCGTCAGGCTGGCAGACATGGGGTTTGATGTCCATCTCACCACCTCCGATCCCGCCGCACATCTCAGCACAACGCTAAATGGTAGCCTGAATAACCTGCAGGTCAGCCGGATCAACCCACACGAGGAAACCGAACGCTATCGCCGGCATGTCCTTGAGACGAAGGGAAAAGATCTGGACGAAGCAGGGAAACGGCTACTGGAAGAAGATTTACGTTCCCCCTGTACTGAAGAGATCGCCGTCTTCCAGGCATTTTCCCGCGTGATCCGCGAAGCAGGTAAGCGGTTTGTGGTGATGGATACGGCTCCCACGGGGCATACGCTGTTGCTGCTGGATGCAACCGGGGCTTATCACCGCGAAATTGCCAAAAAAATGGGCGACAAAGGCCATTTTACTACCCCGATGATGCAGCTTCAGGACCCGGAGCGAACCAAGGTGCTGCTGGTTACGCTTCCGGAAACCACTCCAGTGCTGGAGGCAGCGAATTTGCAGGCCGATCTTGAACGCGCGGGGATTCATCCGTGGGGCTGGATTATCAATAACAGCCTTTCTATTGCGGATACGCGTTCTCCATTGCTTTGCCAGCGCGCCCGGCAGGAATTGCCGCAGATTGAGGCGGTTAAGCATCAGCATGCTGACCGTATAGCGCTTGTTCCGCTACTGGCGTCAGAGCCTGCCGGTATCGAAAAGCTCAGAGCGTTGATGCGCTAATTTATTGGTTAATACAGGGCGGCAGAGCCGCCCTGTCAGGAGGTTTTATGTTACTGGCAGGCGCTATTTTTGTCCTGACCCTTGTTTTGGTTATCTGGCAGCCGAAGGGGGTGGGAATTGGCTGGAGCGCGACGCTGGGCGCAGCCCTGGCTTTAATTTCAGGCGTTGTGCATTTAGGCGATATTCCGGTGGTGTGGAATATCGTCTGGAACGCGACGGCAACGTTTATTGCCGTCATTATTATTAGCCTGCTGCTTGATGAATCCGGCTTTTTCGAATGGGCAGCGCTGCATGTATCGCGTTGGGGAAACGGTCGGGGCCGTTTGCTCTTTACCTATATCGTTCTGCTCGGCGCAGCGGTGGCTGCACTGTTTGCCAACGACGGTGCTGCTCTTATTCTGACACCGATCGTGATTGCCATGCTGCTGGCATTAGGGTTCAGCAAAGGCACCACGCTGGCATTCGTGATGGCCGCCGGGTTTATTGCCGATACCGCCAGCCTGCCGCTTATTGTGTCAAACCTGGTGAATATTGTTTCGGCAGACTTCTTCGGTCTGAGGTTCACCGAATACGCGTCGGTGATGGTTCCGGTCGATATTGCAGCCATTGTCGCCACGCTGGTGATGCTGCATCTGTTCTTTCGCAAAGATATCCCGCCGACTTACGAGCTGTCTCTTCTTAAGACACCGGCAAAAGCGATTAAAGATCCGGCGACGTTTCGTACCGGCTGGGTCGTTTTAATTCTGTTGCTGGTAGGTTTTTTCGTCCTTGAGCCGCTCGGTATTCCGGTGAGCGCGATTGCGGCGGTGGGGGCCGTCATCCTGTTTGCTGTGGCGAAACGCGGCCATGCCATTAACACGGGCAAAGTGCTGCATGGCGCACCCTGGCAGATCGTCATCTTCTCGCTGGGGATGTACCTGGTGGTCTACGGTCTGCGCAACGCCGGGCTTACCGAATACCTTTCAGGTGTGCTGAACGTGCTGGCGGATAAAGGACTGTGGGCCGCGACGCTGGGTACCGGTTTCCTGACGGCTTTCCTGTCCTCCATCATGAATAACATGCCGACCGTGCTGGTTGGTGCGCTCTCTATTGATGGCAGCACCGCAACCGGTGTTATCAAAGAGGCGATGATCTACGCCAACGTGATTGGCTGCGACCTGGGGCCAAAAATCACCCCTATTGGGAGCCTGGCAACGCTGCTCTGGCTGCATGTCCTTTCACAGAAGAACATGACGATTACCTGGGGATATTATTTCCGCACCGGGATCGTTATGACTCTGCCTGTGCTATTTGTAACGCTGGCCGCGCTGGCGCTACGTCTCTCTTTCACTTTGTAATGAGATACTGTTATGAGCAACATCACTATTTATCACAACCCGGCCTGCGGTACGTCCCGTAATACGCTGGAGATGATCCGCAACAGCGGAAATGAGCCGACCGTCATTCATTACCTGGAGAATCCGCCGTCTCGCGATGAACTGGTCAAACTCATTGCAGATATGGGGATCACGGTACGGGCACTGCTGCGTAAAAATGTCGAGCCTTATGAAGAACTGGGGCTGGCGGAAGATAAGTTTACTGACGATCGGTTAATCGACTTTATGCTGCAGCATCCGATCCTGATTAACCGGCCTATTGTCGTGACACCGCTGGGAACCAAACTGTGCCGTCCTTCAGAAGTGGTTCTGGATATTCTTCCTGATGCGCAGAAAGCGGCTTTCGCGAAGGAAGACGGCGAGAAGGTCGTTGATGAAACAGGTAAACGATTGAAATAAGTATGGAGGAGCGCATTCGCGCTTTGAATGTCGGCCTGCCATCCCGTTTAGCCACTGAATGGCAGGCCGATTTCTCTAGTTTTTCGGGAATATCCAGACATGCTTCTCTGGCAGCGATAGATGACAATGCTGCGGGTCGCGAAGCTCATTCCCGTAAGCGCGGATCACATAATCATCCCCCGCCGTGCGGAACAGGTACTCCCAGCGGTCGCCAAGATACATGCTGGTGAGGAGCGGCAGCGCAAGCTGATTTTCCCCCGGCCCCTCGACCACCGCCACGCGCTCGACGCGGATCACCGCCGTAGCCTCATTACCGCTCTGCACCCCTTCACCCGCCTGGCCCCAGAGCACCCAGTCTTTTCCTTCAATGCGTGCTTTGCCGTCGCGTACCTCGGTGATTTTGCCATGCAGGCGGTTATTACTGCCCATAAACTCGGCCGTAAACAGCGTCTTCGGTGAACCGTACATCTCCTGTGGTGTACCCTGTTGCTCAATTTTACCGTTGTTGAGCAGCAGGATGCGGTCGGAAATCGACATCGCTTCGTTCTGGTCGTGCGTTACCATCAGCGCGGATAACCCGAGCTTAATGATCAGCTCGCGCAGAAATACGCGGGCCTCTTCACGCAGTTTGGCGTCGAGGTTGGACAGCGGCTCGTCCAGCAAAATCACCGGCGGGTTATAGACCAGCGCCCGGCCAATCGCCACGCGCTGCTGCTGCCCGCCGGAGAGCTGGTGCGGGTGACGTTTACCAAGATGACCGAGACCCAGCTGGTCCAGCACATCCTGTACGCGCTGCTGGATCTCTTTAGTCGGGACTTTACGCAACTTGAGCGGATAGGCCACGTTTTCAAATACGGTTTTGTGCGGCCACAAGGCGTAGGACTGGAACACCAGCCCCAGGTTACGCTCCTCCGCCGGAACCTCGCTGCGCGGCGTACCGTCGTAAACTTTATTTTGACCAATGACAATCGACCCCTGGGTCGGTTTTTCCAGACCCGCGACGGCGCGCAGCAGGGTGGTTTTGCCGCTGCCGGAAGGGCCCAGCAGGGAGACCACTTCGCCGCGTTTCAGGTTCATGGAGACCCCTTTTAAAACAGGATTGTCGCCGTAGGTTAAGTGCAGATCGTCAACCGCTAATTCAATCATGTAATTTCACTCCGAAACGAAGGGCAATGCCCAGACCTACCACGACCAGCAGGATATTAATGAAAGAGAGCGCCGCCACGATATCAATTGCACCCGCGGCCCACAGGGAAACCAGCATCGAGCCGATGGTTTCCGTGCCGGGGGAGAGCAGGTACACACCGGTTGAATATTCGCGCTCAAAGATCAGGAACATCAGCAGCCATGAGCCGATAAGCCCGTAGCGGGAGAGCGGAATGGTGACGTGGCGGGTGATCTGCCCGCGCGTCGCGCCGGTGCTGCGCGCCGCCTCTTCAAGCTCCGGCCCCACCTGCAACAGCGTGGAAGAGATGAGCCTCAGTCCGTAAGCCATCCACACCACGGTATAAGCCAGCCAGACGCTAAAAATGGTGCTGCGCAGCGAGCGCAGCCAGACGATGACGTTTTCGCGCATCCAGTCGGTCCAGACGAATCCGGAAAGCCAGCCGGATTTCAGGGCGTTATCCAGCCACATCGGCAGGAAGAGAAACACCCACAAAAAGGCCAGACCCGCCAGCAATCCCGGCACGGCGCGCGGCACCAGCACGCTGTAATCCAGGAACCGCGTGGTGTTGTCCGGTTTACGGTGCATGGCAATACCAACAAACAGGTAGCACGCGACGGCCAGTGCGCCGCCAATCACGCCAATCGACATCGAGTTGACGATGGCGCGCAGCAGGTTAGGCTGCGCCCAGATGGTGCGAAAGGTACTCAGCGAAAGCTCATCCCACAGTGAAACGCCCACCCCCCAGTTGGAGATGAACGCGCGCAGCACCACGCCAAGCAGGGGAACGCCGATGGTGACAGTCAGCCAGAAGGCGACCACCGCCCCGGCCACCCAGCGCCATTTACCCAGTGGTAACGCGCGAGCCTGAGAGGCTTTCCCTTTCATGGTGACAAAGCGGTTGGCGGTGCGCATCAGGCGACGCTGGAGCATGACCAGCGGGATAGTGATGCAAATCAGCACCACGGCGACCGCCGCCATCAGATGATAGGAAGGCGTTCCGAGCTTGTTCGTCAGCTGGTACAGATAGGTCGCCAGCACCATGTTGCCTTCCGGATCGCCAAGTACCAGCATCAGACCAAACACTTCCAGCCCGAGGAAGAACAGCAGCACGATGGCGTACAGGATGGATGGCCGCACCATCGGCAGGCTGACGGAGGTCATCACCTGCAGCGGAGAGGCGCCCGCGGTGCGCGCGGCTTCTTCCACATCGGAGCCCACGCTACGCAGCGCGGAGGAAATATAGAGATAGGCATGCGGAACATGCGTCAGGCCGGCAATGACCACGATGCTCGACATGTCATAGATGTTCCACGGCACAAAGCCGATCAGCGCCTGTGCCCACAGGGACAGAAAGCCCACCGGACCGGCAGCCACCACATAGCCAAAACCCAGCACCATCGGTGAAACGAAAATCGGGACCAGGATCAGCGGTTCGATCAGGCGTCGGCCTGGCAGATCGGTACGCACCATCAGAAACGCCAGCACGCCACCCAGCGGAATGGCAATGATGACCAGCCCGAACGCGAGAAGAAAGCCGCTTCTCAGGGCCTTGTAGAAATCAGGGTCGGTGAAGATAAAACCAAATGATTCAAGGCTCCACTCTTTTGCCGGGGAAAAGAACGGAGCGGACAGGAAGCTCTGTATCACGATAAACGACAGTGGCGTATAGATAACCAGGGCGGTTATCAACACGACAATACCGCGCGGCAGGCTTTGCCACTTTCTGCGTAATGTATTCATGGGGTATCCCTGGTGTTGCAGCCCGGAAAAATGAACTCAGTCAGATGAACAGACGCGCGACGGCGCACGCCGCCGCGCCAGGACGCTTATTTGGCGGCGGCTGCACGCCACTCTTTGATGTACTCCAGGCGTTTCTTCGGTTGCAGATACTCCAGCAGCGATTCATCAACCGGGATCGGCTTCAGCGCATTGCCGAGGATTTTGGTCAGGCCGTCGATATCGTTTTTGCCTTCGATATCGTTACGAATGGATGGAATGTCCGCCTGATTTGCCAGGATGCTTTGGCCTTTTTCAGACAGCACATAGTCCAGCCACAGTTTTGCCGCATTGCTGTTTTGCGCCTGCTGGCTGATGAACGACACGCGCGACAGCACCAGGGTGTAATCTTTTGGATAGGATATGCCGAGCGACGGGTCGTTCTTCGCACGCGCTTCAGCGTAAGAACCAAGGATATTGAAGCCGATCAGGTTTTCACCGGAGGAGACCCTCTCCATCATGGTGCCGGTAGACGACTGCACCGCTAAGCCACCTTTGGCAACGTCGGCCAGGGTTTTAAAGTAATTTGGATCGGCCTTGTGATCCTGCACTGAGAGCATAAAACCAAGACCTGATTTCTCAATGTCATAGGTGGTGACTTTACTCTTGAATTTATCCGTCTGGCTGGCAATCAGCTTCGCCAGCGCGGCGTGTGAATCCGGCACGTCACCGGCCGGGATCATGCGTTTATTGTAGATAAAGACCACCGGCTCATAGGTGGTGCCGTACGCCTTATCTTTCCAGACCGCCCATTTCGGCAGCTGGCTCTGCTCCGGCGATTTATACTCCATAGCGTAGTCAGCGGCGAGCTTCAGTCCGGTGTCCATGGACGAGCTCCAGACCACATCACCGCTACCGCCACCGGAGGCCTGTTCGCTGATAAAACGGTTGTACAGTTCCGTGCTGTTCATGTCGTTATATTCAACTTTGATGCCTGGATACGTTTTTTCGAAGCCTTCGATCAGCGGCCCGGCGGCTTTGGTGTCGGTGGTGGAGTAGATGACAACTTTGCCCTCTTTCGTGGCGGCATCGACAACCTTTTGATACTCAGCCGGATAGCCCTGCGGCAGGGCAGACAGCGCAGAAGCGGAGAACAGGACGGTAGCGGTAATCAGAGAAATTCGGAATGTGTTCGACATTATAGTTAACCTTTTAGTTACATTTGAGGAACTAATTGTCAACATAGCCTATCGGCCTCCACCCACAATAGGGGGAAGCGGGCGATGATTCCGAAGTGTGATTGTCACCGTCGTTTCAGCAATTAACACCATAGAATCCGCGAACGTTTGCTGGCTAATGTTCGCGGATTACGTTTTATCGGGGGCTTTACGGTATAGCCTTCTGGGATGACCGATATTGCCGTACAGCATTTCGACGCTGATTAACCCACTCTCCACGCAGTATTCAAGATAGCGACGCCCCGTGGTTTTGCTGACCCCGACGTTTTCCACGACCTCCTCCACCGACATTGCGCTGTCGGGACGATCGGCAAACAGCCGTTTGATCCGCTCCAGGGTCTGAGGCTCAATGCCCTTCGTCGACGGCGTGTGCGGGGATTCAGCAGCAGGCAGGTTAAACAGGCGATCCAGCGCATGCTGGTCAACGACTTTTACCTGCTGCACGGTGTGGATGAAGCGCATAAAACGCTCCAGCGAGGCGTGCAGGCGCTGGAAAAAGACCGGTTTAATCAGGTAATCAAACGCGCCGCTGCGCATGGCATGGCTGCAGGTCTGCATATCGCTGGCGGCGGTGATGAAGATCACCGAGCACTCATAGCTTTTCAGCAGGGGAGTGTCGATTAACTCCACGCCTTTGCCGTCCGGAAGATAGTTATCCAGCAGAATAAGCCGCGGCTGATGCTGGCGAATCAGGCTGCATGCCTGCTCAATCGACGCGGCGATGCCCACCACGTGCAGATGAAAGTTCTGCTCAATATACTCGCGATGCAGCTCCGCCAGGTGCGGCTCATCCTCAACGATCACAACATCAAGTGCTTGGGTCATGCTTTAGCCCATTCGGAATAAATACAGAGAAAATCGTGCCCTGCGGCGTATTGTCGGCAATCTCAATGCTGCCGCCCGCTTTGTTGATATAGCCTGCCACCAGAAACAGGCCGATACCGTGCTCGGTACCCACAATGTCGTTTTCACTGTCCGGCTTGCTGCTGAATCCCTGTCGAAAGATATGCGGCTTCAGCGCATCATCCACCCCGCAGCCCCGGTCGGCCACCTCAATCAGCAGCTCCTGGTTGCGATCGGAAATATAGAGTTCTACCGGCGCGGGGACCGGTGCGGTGAGGGTCGCATCCACGGCGTTATCCAGCAAATTACCAATAATGGACATCAGCTCCGTTTCACTGAGGCGGGACGGCATGCGGGTGAGCTGGCATGCGGGATCAAACTGTAGCTCAACCCCTTTTTCCCGTGCGCTGACATATTTCCCGAGCAGCAGCCCGCATAAGGCCGGAGAGGCAAAATGGGCCGACACGAAGTCCAGCACGCGCTGTGCGCCTTCCGACTGCACCTGGATATAGCGGATCGCTTCGTCATAGTGTTTCATCTGCAACAACCCCACCAGCGTCGCGGTCCAGTTCAGCTGTTCGTGGCGCATAATGCGCAGGTTGTCGGCATAGCGTTTGATCTGGCTGAGCTGGCTGCTGAGGGTATTAATGTCGTTTTTGTCGCGAAAGCTGTATACCCAGCCGCTTTCAACGCCAGGCTCGACCTCAATCGCCACGCGGTTGACGATGACCTCGCGCTGGTTAAGTACCGCAATCTGGTCGTGGCGGCCGCTGCTCACCGAGGCGTAGCGCTGTGTTAAAAACCCCGGCGAGGTTTGCAGAACCTCGTCCAGCGGCTTGCCGATAAGATCTTTTTCACTACGATGAATATCCAGCATTTCTCGTGCCGCGCGGTTAATTAAAATCAGCTGCTTCTCTTCATTGACGGCAAATACCCCTTCATACATGGCTTCTAACAGCGCCCTTTGCTGCAAAACCAGCTGGGCAATATCTTTCGGCTCAAGTCTGAACATCTGTTTTTTAAGGTTGCGGGTAAACAGCCAGGAGAAAATAAACAGCAGCAGCAGAAGGGCAATCCCGTATAAACCGGCCTGCCAGAGAATGCGGGCGTTAATGTTGGCAATATACGAAGTCAGATAGCCGACCGAGACAATGCCAATCACCTGATGCTGTGCATTGAAGATGGGCGCTTTGCTGCGCAGCGAAACCCCAATCCCGCCCTGACGCACGGAAATAATGGTTTTGCCCTTGAGTACTTCGGCATTATCGCCGCCGATCATCGGTAAATTAATGCGCTCCGGGGATTCTGAATGATAAAGATGCTGCTCGTGGGTATCGCCAATCACAATATAGCTGGCGTCACTTTCGGCACGCAGCGGCTGAATTAACCGGGCGATGCCGGGGATATCTCTGGCCGCCACCTTTTCCGCCAGACCCGGCATCAGCGCAATCTCACTGGCCTGAACCCGGGCGCGCTGGCCGAGATCGTGATGGAGCTGCCGGTCAATAAAATGAAACAGGATCGTACCCAGCAGCACTAACAGCAGGCAGGAGAAGCACACCAGCGCTAAAAACAGCTTTACCTGAAAAGAGAGTCTGCGTTTCATTCAACCCGCGCTAGCCTTGGAAAAGGGGGATATTTATGGAGCCTGACATGTGCAAATAGTGGACGCAATCCGGTAAGAAAAGAGTTGTGAGCTGGCTTTTCGTTTTCAGCGTGATAGCCATCGGGATCCCGTAAGGCTATGCTTCATTCAGCACGAGAATAATTACAGAGGCAATGTCATGGATAAAGAACTACTGGATGCGGGTTACAGGGCCTATACCGGCGAGAAAATTGACGTGTACTTCAACACCGGGATCTGCAAACACTCAGGTAACTGCGTGCGTGGGAGCGCAAAGCTGTTTAATCTGAAACGTAAACCGTGGATTATTCCTGATGAAGTGGACGTCGAAACGGTTGTACGCGTAATTGATACCTGCCCGAGCGGTGCGCTGAAGTATCGCCAAAAATAAGCGAGGAACCATGGATATTCTGGAAGGCCATAACAAGTTTTACGTGAATGATGCAGACGGAAATCAGGTGGCGGAGATTGTCTTCGTGCCGACCGGCGAGCACCTGAGCATTATTGAGCATACTGATGTCGATCCGAGCCTGAAAGGGCAGGGCGTTGGCAAACAGCTGGTGGCGAAAGTGGTCGAGAAGATGCGCGGTGAGAACCGTAAAATTATTCCGCTGTGTCCGTTTGCGAAACATGAGTTTGATAATACGCGGGAATATGACGATATCCGGGCGTGATTCTCTGTAGGAATGTAGGCCGGGTAAGCGCAGCGCTACCCGGCACAATGTATGGCAGGAACATTAGCCAACAAACATCACCGACACGCACAGCACGCCGACGATCAGCGTCAGTAGGCTGCCAGGGGAGCGGTAAGGCTTCAGCGAAGGGATCAGGTACGTCGACAGCGTCGGCATGATAAACAAAATCATGGCGATAAGCGGGCCGCTGATGGCGTAAATCATTGATATCGCGTTCGGGTTTATGCAGCAGACCGCGAAGGTAATTAACGACACACCCATAATGGAAATCGCGCGGTTAAAGGCGCGGCTCTTTTTCACACCCACCTGATTGAGCGACGACTTCACGATCTCCGTCGCCCCCTCAATGACCCCAAAATAGGTGCCGAGGAACGATTTCGACATCGCAACAATCGCCACGATTATCCCGGAAATGCCGAGCCATGCGGGAGAAGAGGGCATCATCGACAGTGCTGACAGGATGGTTACCCCTTGCTCTTTGGCGGCCACAATGTATGACGGCGGAATCGAGAGCAGGCAGCTGAAGACAAAGAACAGCACGCTCAGGCAGATAATCAGGTACGCCACCTTCATGATTTTCCTGCATTTATCCATGGCGGCGTCAGCAAACTTCTCGCGACGATCCACGGCAAATGTCGAGATAATCGGGGTATGGCTGAAGGCAAACACCATCACCGGAATGGAAATCCATACCTGATGCAGCGTATGGCGATCAACGGCCATCTGGCTGGTAAGTAGCGAGGGTTGCCAGCTCCCGGTCAGGTAGATCGAGACAAACAGGAAATAGGCAATCAGCGGGAATACCAGGAAGCCCATCACCTTTATCGTGATATGCCGTCCCATCAGGAAGATCAGATTCAGCACGAGCACCACACTTAAACTGACCAGCACGCGCACGGTGGTATCCACCGTCAAGTGCTTTGCCAGTTGCTCGGTTAACGAGTTGGTGATGGCCACCGCGTAAATCTGCACCACCACAAAGAAGGCGATGAAATAGAGTGTGGTGATCAGATTGCCAATCTTCTTGCCGTAATAGTGCGAGACGGCGCCGGTGATCCCTTCATTGCCTTTTGTTTTTGAAGAGAGAATAAATTGCGCCAGCGCGCGATGCGGCCAGTAGGTTAACGGGTAGGCCACAAGGGCGGTAATAAACAGAACAATAGCGCCTGCAGAGCCCAGCTGAATGGGCAAGAACAGCGTTCCTGCGCCCACGGCCGTGCCATAGAGAGCGAAACTCCAGAGAGTCTCATCTTTTGACCAAATTTTCGACATTAGAGCAACGTTTCAACTATCAAACCATCAGAATGGCGTGCAATTTACCATAATTATGCTCATAGAGCGCAGTTGCTTCGTTGGCGTTTGGCCGGAACAGGCGTCCGGCCAGAGAGCATTTAGCCTGCCAGGGCGCGTCGTTGCTGGCGACGCTTAAGGAATTTCTCACGCAGGTTATCGTATGCCCAGTTATAGAACATGGTGTAGGGCAGGAAGAACAGGAAGAAACCTATTTCCAGTGTGAATGCCTGAAGCAAGGTGACGCCCAGCACGGCAGCGACAATCGACACGCCAATCACAATAAACCCACATTCGAACCCCAGGGCGTGCAGCGCACGCACTTTTGCCGTGCGTGTTACCCGCTGGACCGGCCAGAAACGGTCGAAACCGAAGTTATAAATAATGTTCCAGAGCATGGCGGTAGTGGCCAGAATAACGGTCAATCCCCCCATTTCCACTACGGAGCGCTGCATGAGCCACGCGGCCGTAGGGGCGAGGATCGCCGTGGCAATCCCTTCGAAACAGACTGCATGGAAGATCCGCTCCGGCAGTTTACGGTGGAGTGCATCCTGATGTTGCATAGTGTAGACCTCATTAATTCGCCGGTATGGGCGGTGATTCGGCCTATTTTTATCGTTAAAGCTGATATATTAAAGATGGTATCCATCGATAAAGTAGATAGGTTATGCGCTATTCACCTGAAGCCCTTACCGCGTTTGTTGAGGCCGTTGCGGCTGGCTCTTTCTCTGCTGCCGCACGTCGGCTGCGTAAAAGTCAGTCGACGATCAGCACCTCCATTGCCCATCTTGAAGCCGATCTCGGTTTTGAGCTCTTTGACCGCTCGGCACGCCAGCCGGTGTTAACGGCTCAGGGTGAACAGGTGCTGGGTTATGTGCAGGCCATCCTTGCCGCCAGCACGCGGCTGGATCAACTGGCGGTGTCGCTAACGGCACAAACGGAGGCGCGTCTGACATTTGTCCTTTCCGATACCCTGAACCCGGACGTGCTGGAAGAGATGATGAAGCAGTTTGACGCTCGCTTTCCCCATACGGCGTTCGAATGTCTGATTGGCGAGGAAGAGGATGTGATCGATCTGCTGCAAAAGGGGCGAGCGCAGGTGGGGCTGACGGAAGCGCGGGACAGTTACCCCACCGACATTGGCGTTACCCGCCTGCCGATGCAGACCCGTATGGCAATTTATGTTGCGACTACGCATCCCCTGGCGGGCCAACCCGAAGTGCAGAGTGACGAGCTGCACGGCTGGCGCGAACTGCGGCTTAGCACCTATCTGGAACGCGAGGCTGAAATTGCGCGAGGACCCGTCTGGTCAGCACCGAATTACCTGTTACTCTTGAGTATGGCAGTGCAGGGATTCGGCTGGTGCGTGTTGCCGTGCGCGCTGGTGGATGAATTTGCCGCCGCGAAATCCCTGGTTCAGCTCAATGTGCCTGGCTGGCCAAGAGCGATCGGCATCGATCTGCTGTGGAATAAACGATCCCCTCCCGGCGTTGCCGGAAGCTGGCTGCGGCAGTATCTGCAGGATGTCCGTTAATCCTTGTGATTAAACTCACTATTTTTAAACAATTAAGATAATTGCCAGTAACAATCCTCTACTATCGTCATGTCATTTAACACAGAGGTCGTGATGAAAGATGTCGTCATAGTGGGTGCGTTGCGTACAGCTATCGGCTGTTTTCAGGGAGCGCTCGCGCGTCACTCGGCGGTTGACCTGGGCAGCGTGGTGGTCAAAGCGCTGGTGGAACGTAGCGGGGTCGCCGCACACGAAATTGATGAGGTGATCCTGGGGCAGGTTCTCACTGCCGGAGCCGGGCAAAACCCTGCGCGCCAGGCGGCCCTGAAAGGCGGTCTGCCCAACACCGTATCCGCCATCACCATCAACGACGTCTGTGGTTCAGGACTCAAAGCGCTTCATCTCGCTACACAAGCCATTCAATGCGGTGAAGCGGATGTGGTTATTGCTGGCGGACAAGAGAATATGAGCCGTGCGCCGCACGTTCTCACCGACAGTCGTACCGGCGCGCAGTTAGGTAACAGTCAGTTGCTCGACAGCCTGGTGCATGACGGGCTGTGGGATGCGTTCAATGACTATCATATGGGCGTGACGGCGGAAAACCTGGCGCGCGAGTACGGTATCAGCCGTGAATTGCAGGATGCTTACGCGCTCAGTTCCCAGCAAAAGGCGCGTGCTGCGATTGATTCTGGTCGTTTTCGCGACGAGATTGTCCCGGTCAGCACGCAGCGTCAGAACGGCGAGGTGGTTGTCGTGGATACTGACGAACAGCCGCGCACTGACGCCAGTGCTGAAGGCCTGGCAAGACTCAATCCTGCGTTTGAAACCCAGGGCTCGGTCACGGCGGGCAATGCCTCTTCCATTAACGACGGCGCCGCAGCCGTTATGATGATGAGTGAAAGCAAAGCCCTGGAGCTGGATCTCCCTGTCCTGGCCCGCATCAAGGCGTTTGCCAGCGTGGGTGTTGATCCGGCACTGATGGGGATCGCACCCGTCTACGCTACCCGTCGCTGCCTGGATCGCGCAGGGTGGCAACTCTCCGATGTGGATCTGATTGAAGTGAACGAAGCGTTTGCCGCGCAGGCGATCTCGGTCGGCAAAATGCTGGAGTGGGATCCGCTGCGGGTCAACGTAAACGGTGGAGCCATTGCGCTGGGTCACCCTATCGGGGCGTCCGGTTGCCGGATACTGGTTTCACTGGTCCACGAAATGAAAAAACGCAATGCCCGCAAAGGGATAGCAACGCTCTGTATAGGCGGCGGGCAAGGGGTGGCGCTGGCCATCGAACGCTAATCTTTCCTGATTAATGAAACCTCCTCCGGGAGGTTTTTTTATCCTCCCTTCATTCCCATACCTCTTAACCGTGATCCGGGTGTCATTTTCGTTATAAACAAAATAAAAAATGAAACGTTGTTTTGAATTTAATTGAAAAGCCTATTTTATGCCGATAGTATGTGTTCATCATGAAAACGGAACGTTGTTTCGTTTATTTTCTTCTTTTGGGCATGACCACATCTGGAGGTTACCGTGGACGTCAGACAAAGCATTCACAGTGCGCACGCCAAAACGCTGGATACGCAGGGGCTGCGCAGTGAGTTTTTAGTTGAGCAGGTGTTCGAGGCCGACAAGTACACCATGGTCTACAGCCATATCGACCGCATTATTGTCGGCGGCATTATGCCGGTGGCAAAAACCGTCTCCGTGGGCGGGGAAGTGGGTAAACAGCTGGGCGTGAGCTATTTTCTGGAGCGTCGTGAGCTGGGGGTGATTAATATCGGCGGGCCGGGCACGATTACCGTAGACGGCCAGTGCTTCGAGATTGGTCACCGCGATGCGCTGTACGTCGGTAAAGGGGCGAAAGAGGTGGTCTTTGCCAGCATCGACGGCGGTAAGCCCGCGAAGTTTTACTACAACTGCGCCCCTGCGCATACCTCATACCCGACCAAAAAAGTGACGCCTGAGGACGCAGCGCCCGTAACGCTGGGCGATAACCTCACCAGCAACCGTCGCACCATCAATAAATATTTCGTTCCGGATGTGCTGGAAACCTGCCAGCTCAGCATGGGGCTGACTGAACTGGCTCCGGGCAACCTGTGGAATACCATGCCGTGCCATACCCATGAACGCCGCATGGAAGTCTACTTCTACTTCAACATGGACGACGATGCCTGCGTGTTCCACATGATGGGGCAGCCGCAGGAGACGCGCCATATCGTCATGCATAACGAGCAGGCGGTGATTTCACCAAGCTGGTCTATTCACTCTGGCGTAGGGACCAAAGCCTATACCTTCATCTGGGGTATGGTCGGCGAAAATCAGGTCTTCGATGACATGGACCACGTTGCTGTTAAGGATCTGCGCTAGTCGCGGGCGGTTAAGTATCTATCTGCCTGTTGGTGACAGGCGCTGAAGAGTAAGGAACTAACATGATTCTGGATGCATTTTCTCTGCAGGGCAAAGTGGCGGTGGTTTCCGGTTGCGACACCGGCCTGGGTCAGGGGATGGCGTTAGGTCTGGCGGAAGCGGGTTGTGACATCGTCGGGATTAATATCGTTGAACCCACAGAAACGATTGAGCGCGTGACTGCGCTGGGGCGTCGTTTTCTCAGCCTGACCGCCGACCTGCGTAAAATTGACGGCATTCCGCAACTGCTTGAGCGCGCGGTGGCGGAATGGGGCCATATTGATATTCTGGTCAACAACGCGGGTCTGATCCGTCGTGAAGACGCGATTAACTTCAGCGAGACTGACTGGGACGACGTCATGAATCTGAATATTAAGAGCGTATTCTTTATGTCTCAGGCGGCGGCAAAGCACTTCATCGCGCAGGGAAAAGGCGGCAAGATCATTAACATCGCCTCGATGCTCTCCTTCCAGGGCGGCATCCGCGTGCCGTCTTATACGGCGTCAAAAAGCGCGGTGATGGGCGTGACCCGTCTGCTGGCGAACGAGTGGGCGCAGCACAATATCAACGTCAACGCGATTGCCCCGGGCTACATGGCCACCAATAACACCCAGCAGCTGCGTGCGGACGAAGAACGCAGTGCGGCCATTCTGGAGCGTATCCCGGCCGGGCGCTGGGGTCTGCCGAGTGACCTGATGGGGCCGGTTGTGTTTCTGGCCTCCTCAGCCTCGGACTACATCAATGGTTATACCATTGCGGTGGATGGCGGCTGGCTGGCACGATAACGTCGCGTCTGACAAAAACCTCTGCCCTTCAGCGGAGGTTTTTTTTGCTTGAAAATTGTCAAAATCCATATCGATAAACACGAAAAATCCATACCGAAAAATGATAAATGACCGCTATCACACTTTTATTCCTGAAAAATTAACGCATTAGTAAAATATTGTGATTAATCAGGATTAGTTGAAATTGTAATGTCCATCACAGATCGCTATGCCATAGCGAAATCATCCATATCTTCGCGAATTCCAGCCTGACACTTTTCCGCGCTTTCTCGTAATTTCACTTAACAAATTTTGCTGTTGAGGCAGGAAAAATATGACATCTATCAATGACTCTACCCTGATGCCCGCTGCGCTGCGCGATACCCGACGCATGAACCAGTTTGTCTCCATTGCCGCAGCTGTAGCAGGTTTGCTGTTCGGCCTGGATATCGGCGTCATCGCCGGGGCGCTGCCGTTTATTACCGATCATTTTACGTTGAGTAATCGCCTGCAGGAGTGGGTGGTGAGCAGCATGATGCTTGGTGCGGCTATCGGTGCGCTGTTTAACGGCTGGCTTTCGTTCCGCCTCGGGCGCAAATACAGCCTGATGGTCGGCGCCGTCCTGTTTGTTGCGGGGTCGATTGGCTCTGCATTTGCGACCAACGTAGAGGTGCTGCTGCTTTCCCGCGTGCTGCTCGGCGTGGCAGTGGGGATCGCCTCCTACACGGCACCGCTTTATCTCTCTGAGATGGCAAGTGAGAATGTGCGCGGCAGGATGATCAGTATGTATCAGCTGATGGTGACGCTGGGCATCGTGCTGGCGTTCCTGTCCGATACGTACTTCAGCTACAGCGGCAACTGGCGCGCAATGCTCGGCGTGCTGGCGTTGCCTGCGGTGGTGCTGATTGTACTAGTGATCTTCCTGCCCAATAGCCCGCGCTGGCTGGCGCAAAAAGGGCGTCACGTCGAGGCGGAAGAGGTGCTGCGGATGCTGCGCGATACTTCTGAAAAAGCGCGTGAAGAGCTGAACGAAATCCGCGAAAGCCTGAAGCTGAAGCAGGGGGGCTGGGCGCTGTTTAAGATCAACCGCAACGTGCGCCGCGCGGTGTTCCTCGGCATGTTGCTGCAGGCGATGCAGCAGTTCACCGGGATGAACATCATCATGTACTACGCGCCACGCATCTTCAAAATGGCCGGTTTTACCACCACTGAGCAGCAGATGATTGCCACGCTGGTGGTGGGGCTCACCTTTATGTTCGCCACCTTTATTGCGGTATTCACCGTCGATAAAGCCGGGCGTAAACCGGCGCTGAAAATTGGCTTTAGCGTGATGGCTCTCGGTACGCTGATCCTCGGCTACTGCCTGATGCAGTTTGATAACGGCACGGCCTCAAGCGGTCTTTCCTGGCTTTCTGTCGGGATGACCATGATGTGTATTGCCGGTTACGCGATGAGCGCCGCACCTGTGGTGTGGATCCTGTGCTCCGAAATTCAGCCGCTCAAATGCCGTGACTTTGGGATCACCTGTTCCACCACCACCAACTGGGTGTCGAACATGATCATTGGTGCGACCTTCCTGACGCTGCTGGATGCCATTGGCGCTGCGGGAACCTTCTGGCTCTACACGGTGCTGAACGTGGCGTTTATTGGCGTGACCTTCTGGCTGATTCCGGAAACAAAAGGTGTGACGCTGGAACATATTGAACGCAAACTGATGGCCGGGGAAAAACTGCGTAATATCGGCGTGTAATGTGAATACCGGGGGCCCTACGTTTACTGGGCCTGCGTGGGCAAAATGTAGGCCGGGTAAGCGCTAGCGCCACCCGGCTTTTTTCTAGATCGATGTTTAACAAGAGCCATGTTGTAAATAACTACCAACTTTGATAGCAAGCGCACACATAGCCGATTCTTGCGTTCAGATTATTCTCATTTCCTAGTATTATCTGAAAACTGAACTCACCAGGCAGAACTTTACTGCAATCGCAATAGAAGAACGGCTATGTCAGCAATGGATTTCAAAAAAAATACGGATCTCGATTTTCCTTCATATGCTACCCCCGCAATCTCTCCAAAAGAGATCGACCTTCTGGGTCTGTTAGATGTTCTGCTGGCCGCGAAAAAACGCATCGTCACCATCGTCTTTATCTTTGCGCTGGCAGGCCTGGCTATTGCGTTTCTGTTGCCGCAAAAATGGACCAGTAAAGCGGTGATCACCCCGGCAGAGCAGACGCAGTGGAACCCGCTGCGCCAGATGATGGTTGCGCTGCAGGTTCTTGACGTGAAGGCGCAGGTGACACGTTCGGAAATCTTTGACCTGTTTATCAAAAAATTCCAGTCGCAGTCATTGCTCAAAGAGTATTTGACCTCTTCCCCTTACGTCATGTCACAGCTTGAAGAGGTTGAGGTTGACGCGCTTGAACTGCACCGTGCGGTCGTCAATATTGCGGAAAGAATGAAAGCGGTGAATGACGCACAGGTAAAAGATGCGGATAAAGTGCCTTATGTCTCCTGGACTCTGAGCTTCACGGCACCGAAAGCCAGTGATGCGCAAACCGTACTGGAGGGGTATATCAATTATATCGCGGCGGTTGTTGAAAAAGAGACGGTGCAAAATATCCGTAACCAGATCGCCCTCAGGACGAATGAGGTAGAGCAGCAGCTTAAGCTCGACCGTGTGCGTCTGACCAATATTCACAATACTAACCTGCAGCGGCTGAATTATTCGCTGGAAGTGGCAAATGCTGCGGGCATTAAGAAGCCAGTCTACAGCAGCGGGCAGGCGGTAAAAGATGACCCGGATTACTCCGTTGCGCTCGGTGCTGACGGAATCGCGCAAAAGCTGCAGATTGAAAAAAATCTCAAAGATGTGACGGAGCTGAACGCGGACTTCCAGAACCGGGAATACTATCTGGCGCAGCTGAAAAATCTCTCCTTTGCAGACGTTAAGCTTGAACCCTTCAGGTATCAGCTTTCTCCGTCTTTGCCGGTGAAAAAAGACGGTCCGGGCAAACCTCTGATTGTAATTCTGGCGGCACTCCTGGGCGGGCTCTTTGCCTGCGGTAGCGTGTTGCTGCGTGAAGCGATGCTCTCCCGTCATCCGCTGTCAGAGCCGTTGACACAATAAACGCAGGGTTTAAAAAGGCGCTGAATACAGCGCCTTTTTTTATGGGCGTCGGTTGTGTTAAAAGAGATACCAGAGATAAGGAGAGATAATGAAAACGATCGGCCTGATAGGTGGGATGAGCTGGGAATCGACAATCCCTTATTACCGCCTGATTAACGAAGGGGTAAAGCAGCGTCTGGGCGGACTGCATTCTGCGAGTCTGCTGCTGCACAGCGTTGATTTCCATGAAATTGAAGCCTGTCAGTCGAGCGGAGAGTGGGATAAAGCCGGTGAAATACTGGCGGATGCCGCGCAGGGGCTGGAGCGTGCGGGGGCGCAGGGCATTCTGCTGTGTACCAATACGATGCACAAAGTTGCATCGCACATTGAAGCACGCTGTTCGCTGCCATTCCTGCACATCGCCGATGCCACAGGACGTGCGATTCGCTCGTCGGGGATGTCGCGCGTGGCATTGCTCGGCACGCGCTACACCATGGAGCAGGATTTCTATCGCGGGCGTGTGCACAGCGAGTTCGGCATCGAAAGCCTGATACCGGATGAGAAAGACCGGGCACGCCTCAATCAGATTATCTTCGAAGAACTGTGCCTGGGTACCTTCAGCGAGCCTTCCCGGGCGTATTACGTCAGCGTGATTGAAAAGCTGGCGCAGCAGGGGGCTGAAGGGGTGATCTTCGGCTGCACGGAGATCGGCCTGCTGGTGCCTGCAGAGCGAAGCCCGGTCCCGGTCTTTGATACCGCCGCCATTCACGCTGCCGATGCCGTGGAGTTTATGCTCTCATAATGGGTTTTGCCGTTCAGGTAAGCGAAGCGCCACCTGGCGGGCGTGCTCCATTAAGTGTTCGGTGAATGCGTCCACCAGCGCGGAGGCCGGACGGTGTAGCGGGCGGATCAGGCTCACGGTGAACGGAACGGATAGGCTAAACGGGCGAATCACGATATCGCTCCCGGCGTAATCCAGCGCCGTGAGCGGGTTAACGACCGCGACGCCGACGCCCGCCCGCACCATTGCACATATTGACGCCGCGCTGTGCGTTTCCACTACCATCCGCCGTTTCACCTGATGCTCAGCAAAAAGCGTATCCAGCAGCTGCCGGTAGCTGTCGGTTTGCGACAGGCTAATGTAGTTCTCCCCGTGGAAATCCTCTGGTGCAATCACTGTCTTACCGGCGAGCCGGTGCCCGGCGGGCAAAACGCACACTTCATCTAAAGAAAGTAACTCCGTGCGTGCCGTTCCCGCAGGCGTGGAGAGCGTTTCGGTCAGGCCCAAATCATGACGCTGTGCTGAAAGCCACTCTTCAAGCAGGGGGGACTCCTGCGGCACGATGGTGAGATTGACCTCCGGATAGCGGGCCAGAAAAGGCTGAAGCAGGGTCGGTAAAAAAGACTGAGAGAAAACCGGAAGACAGACAATCGACAGCTCGCCCTGACGAAACTCGCGCAGACTTTCCGCCGCACTGACAATTCTGTCCAGCCCGTACCAGGAGCGCTGGACTTCCTCAAACAGGCGCAACCCCTGCACCGTCGGGTGAAGTCTGCCCCGGGTGCGCTCGAACAGTTTCAGTTCCAGTACCTTTTCGAAGCGCGCCAGCTCGCGGCTGACCGTCGGCTGCGACGTATGCAGCATCTGCGCGGCTTCGGTGAGATTGCCGGTGGTCATCACAGCGTGAAAAATCTCTATATGGCGTAAATTCACAGCGGGCATAGGGCACCTGAAAGCAGAGAACTGTCCATATCATTTTTGCATAGACTCACGATAAAACGATATTTTTTATTCTCCTTCCGCTGTGGCGTAATCATGAAAAATGAATTTATCCGGAGAAGACCATGCCACGCCCGCTCAATCAAACTGATACCGATTTAAATGCCGAAAATCTGCTGCGCCTGCCCGCCGAGTTTGGTTGCCCGGTATGGGTCTACGACGCGCAGATCGTTCGCGAGAAGATCGCGGCCCTGCATCAGTTTGACGTGGTGCGTTTTGCCCAGAAGGCCTGCTCCAATATTCACATCCTGCGCCTGATGCGTGAGCAGGGGGTCAAGGTTGACTCTGTCTCGCTGGGTGAAATCGAACGTGCGCTGGCGGCCGGATTTGATCCGAAAACCGATCCAGACGCGATTGTCTTTACTGCGGATCTGATTGACGACGCCACGCTGGCGCGCGTGCATGAACTGCAGGTGCCGGTAAATGCCGGTTCGGTGGATATGCTGGAGCAGCTGGGTCAGGTTTCACCAGGTCATCGCGTCTGGCTGCGTGTGAATCCGGGTTTCGGTCACGGTCATAGCCAAAAAACGAACACCGGCGGCGAAAACAGCAAGCACGGCATCTGGTATGCCGACATGCCAGCCGCGCTTGACGTGTTGCAGCGTTACAACCTGAAGCTGGTGGGTATTCACATGCACATTGGCTCTGGCGTGGATTACGGCCATCTGGAGCAGGTTTGCGGAGCGATGGTGCGCCAGGTTGTCGATTTTGGCCAGGATCTTGAGGCGATCTCCGCCGGGGGCGGGCTTTCCATTCCTTACCGCGAAGGAGAGGAGGCGATCGACACCGATCACTATTACGGCCTGTGGAGCGCCGCGCGTGACCAAATCGCCGCCCATCTCGGTCATGCCGTGAAGCTGGAAATTGAGCCGGGTCGTTTCCTGGTGGCCGAAGCCGGTGTGCTGGTGGCGCAGGTACGCAGCGTCAAAGAGATGGGCTCCCGCCACTTCGTATTGATTGACGCGGGCTTTAACGACCTGATGCGTCCATCGATGTACGGCAGCTATCATCACATTACCGCGCTGGCCGCTGATGGCCGCGATTTAACGCATGCGCCGCGCCGCGAGACGGTTGTCGCAGGCCCGCTGTGTGAATCGGGGGACGTCTTCACTCAGCAGGAAGGTGGAAAAGTGGAAACCCGCGCGCTGCCAGAGGTGAAGCCGGGCGATTACCTGGTGCTGCACGACACCGGGGCGTACGGGGCGTCGATGTCCTCGAACTACAACAGCCGCCCGCTGCTGCCGGAAGTACTGTTTGATAACGGCAAAGCGCAGTTGATCCGTCGTCGTCAGACCATTCAGGAACTGCTGGCTTTAGAACTCATCTGAGTAAAGTACGGCCCGGTAGTGACCGAATCGCGTAATACCAGCGTGCCGGTAAACGGCGGGATCGCATCGACCGGCTGGTTTTTTGCCAGCCGGATCGCCTGATCGATGGCCGTAATAATCATGTTATCTATTGGCAGATAAACCGATGAAAGCGCAGGCTCCAGCCACTTCGCGCTTGGGGCATCGTCAAAACCGAACAGGGAGATATCCTGCGGGATCTTGAGTCCTGCCTGGTGCAACGCTTTGGACGCACCCAGTGCCATATCATCGTTACAGGCAAACAGGGCGCTAAACGGCACGCCGTCGGCAATCAGCTCCTTGCACAGCTCATAGCCTCTCGTCATTCCGGCATCACCGTACTTAATTCGACGCTCGTCCAGGCGAATACCGTGCTTTTCCAGCGCTTTGCGATAGCCCATCAGCCGCGCTTTACCCGTGGGCGTGTGGATAGGGACGGTAATACAGGCGATCTCCCGATGGCCCTGATTGATCAGGTAATCCACCGCCTTAAATGCGGCATCCTGCTGTTCGAAGAACACGCAGCGATCCGGAGCCTGACTGACTTCACGGTTGATGACCACCAGCGGCGTTTGCACGGTATTCATCAGTTTGATGATCGCCTTTTCGCTCATATAGCGCGTGTAAAGCACAATGGCATCACACTGACGATCGGCCAGCATTTGCACTGCCTGTTCTTCCTGTTCCGGCGCGTCGTGACCGTCGGTGACGATCAACTGTTTGCCGTGGGTTTCGGTCTGCCGCGACGCCTGCTGCAGAAGGCGCCCAAAATAAAAGCCGTCGAAGGTGGAGACGACCAGACCAATGCTGTTGCTGGTCTGGTTAGCCAGTGAGCGCGCGAGAAAGTTGGGGCGGTAGCCCAGCTCTTCCATCGCAGCAAAGACCTGCTGACGCGTACTCTCTTTAACCTGACCCGTGCCGTTCAGCACGCGCGAGACGGTAGCCTTCGACACGCCCGCACGCAGTGAGACATCCAGCATTGTTGCCATTCTACATTCCTGCTTCCACGTAATGCCCTGCAGTTTAACACAGACCTGACGGCGTATAAGCGATGCGGGAAGGGCAAAACTTCTGCCACGATCACGCTTTTTGGTAACGATTCGCCTGGCCCCTCAGAAGTAAAACGTAATAGTCTGACTCTGGTAAAATAATCGACAAACCGGGCTGGAGGCGTCAGGCTAGCCCATTAATAAGAACACCCAGGTGAAACGTGAAAAAGAGTGTCATCCTCCCGCTTTATGAAGCCCCGCAGTATGCGGAGCAGGTTACCGACTGGATATGGCAGGCGTTTGGCGAGGGGCTCCCACGGGCATTTTTCCACAGCATCGTTGAGCACAGCCAGGCGCCGGGGGCACTGCCGTTGACGTTTATCGCTTTAGAAGACCAACAGCTTCTCGGCACGGTGGGCCTCTGGCGTTGCGATTTGATTACCCGACAGGATCTCTGTCCGTGGCTGGCGGCGCTCTACGTTGATGAGGCGGCGCGCGGTAAGGGACTGGCAGGTAAGTTACAGCAACACGTTATCGCCTTTGCCGCACAGGCCGGATACGACGAACTCCATCTCTGGTCTGCCTGCCGTGACTTCTATGAACGTTACGGCTGGCAGTACATTGGCGATGGGCTGGAGTATCCCGATAAAACGGTACATCTGTACCGTTATTCGCTTTGCGCTTCAGCAGGCGACGCAACGGAGTGACGGCGCACTAAGGTTGGGCTGAAGAGATGGGTAATTTCCGGTGGCTGGCGTTGCTCGGCCAGCGCTAACGCCAGCTCGGCAGCCTGTGTGGCCATCGTGATGATAGGGTAACGCACGGTGGTCAGGCGCGGGCGCACATAGCGAGAGACCAGCACATCATCAAAGCCAATCAGCGAGATTTCTGCCGGGACCTCAATTCCGTTATCATTCAATACCCCCATTGCGCCAGCGGCCATCGAGTCGTTATAGCTTGCCACTGCCGTGAAGTTCCGTCCGCGGCCCAGCAGTTCCGTCATAGCCTGTTCGCCACCGCTCTCATCCGGTTCACCATAGGCCACCAGACGGTCATTACAGGGTAGACCGTTTTCGCGCAGGGCATCGTAGTAGCCCTGAAGACGATCTTCTGCGTCAGAAATAGGGTGGTTGGAACAGAGATAGCCAATCCGCGTATGTCCCTGTTGAATCAGATGACGGGTCGCAAGCCAGGCGCCGTAGCGGTCGTCGAGAGCCACGCAGCGTTTTTCAAATCCAGGAATAATGCGGTTGATGATGACCATGCCGGGCATCTGCTTCATCAGGTGAATCAGTTCGGCATCCGGGATCATTTTGGCGTGAACCACCAGAGCTGCGCAGCGGTGGCGGATCAACTGTTCGATCGCCTGGCGCTCTTTTTGCTCATTATGATAGCCATTGCCGATCAGTAAAAAGTTACCCGTCTGATAAGAGACCTGTTCAACCGCCTTCACCATGGCGCCGAAAAAGGGGTCGGATACATCACCCACCACCAGACCAATGGTTTCAGTGGACTGCTGGGCGAGCGCGCGAGCATTGGCGTTGGGGTGGTAGTTCAGGGTTTCCATGGCGCTTTGTACCGCCTGGCGTGATGCGTCGCTGGCTTTGGGGGAATCATTAATCACGCGGGAGACGGTGGCAACCGAAACACCGGCCAGACGAGCCACATCCTTTATTGTCGCCATTTATAACCTTCTTATTAGGGGTAAGCGTTTACACACCAAATAGTGTTGCGGAAAAGTGGCGTGCATTCAAGGGGCACCGATTTCCCCTCACTACAAACGTGACGCAGAACACCCCTGATCGTGTAATCGTTACACGCGCAGTCATGTCTGAAGACGGTGAATCTGAACCTTTGGTTACACTTTGCCTCAGGCTGTTGCGATTGTCCGGTGGCGATGACGTTAAAGAGGTTGATAGAGTCGAGATCCCAGAGGTATTGATAGGTGGAATCAACTCCGGTTGATTAACACGACTTACACCAGCCTGCGTTTTTACGCAGGTTTTTTTTTGCCTGATAGTTCAACCTGTAACAGCAAAAGAGAATATTCACACCTGGTTGCACTTCGGCTCATTCCCTTGCGTTTTCCTGCTGGCGAAGCGCAGGGGCAACGGCCACAATCAAGATCCCAGAGGTATTGATTGGTGAGAATTCTTAGTACGTTTTCGTACTCATCTCTTGCACCAACCTGCGCGGATGCGCAGGTTTTTTTTTGCCCCCACTTTTGCTGTCGCTCCCATACCACTTCTCGTGTAATCTGCCACCATTTACTGTCAACCCTCCACACTGTCTGGCAAAGGGAGTTGAGATGCTATTTGGGTTCTTCCGTACACTTTTCCGTATTCTTTTTCGCATCCGCGTCACTGGCGATGCCCAGGCGCTTCGCGGCGAACGCGTTCTCATCACACCAAATCATGTTTCCTTTATCGATGGCATCCTGCTGGCGCTGTTTTTGCCCGTGCGTCCGGTGTTTGCGGTGTATACCTCCATCAGCCAGCAGTGGTATATGCGCTGGCTCACGCCGCTGATTGACTTCGTGCCGCTCGACCCCACCAAACCGATGATGATTAAACATCTGGTACGTCTGGTTGAGCAGGGGCGTCCGGTGGTCATTTTCCCGGAAGGGCGCATTTCAGTGACCGGCTCGCTAATGAAAATCTATGACGGCGCGGGATTTGTCGCGGCGAAGTCAAAAGCGACCGTGGTGCCACTGCGTATCGAAGGCGCAGAGCTGAGCCACTTCAGCCGCCTGAAAGGGCTGGTGAAGCAGCGTCTGTTCCCAAAAATTACCCTGCATATTCTGCCGCCAACGTCGTTACCGATGCCCGATGCACCGCGTGCCCGCGATCGCCGTAAAATTGCCGGAGAAATGCTGCACCAGATTATGATGGAAGCGCGAATGGCCGTTCGTCCGCGCGAAACGCTGTATGAATCTCTGCTTTCGGCACAGTATCGCTATGGTGCCAGGAAAAACTGTATTGAAGACATCAATTTCACGCCTGACACATATCGCAAACTGCTGACCAAGACCCTGTTTGTGGGCCGCATTCTTGAAAAATACAGTAAGAAGGGTGAAAAGATTGGCCTGATGCTGCCTAACGCGGGCATCAGCGCAGCGGTGATTTTTGGTGCGGTGTCCCGCGGCCGTATTCCGGCAATGATGAACTACACGGCGGGTGTAAAAGGGCTGACCAGTGCCATCACTGCGGCCCAAATCAACACCGTTTTTACCTCTCGCCAGTTCCTGGATAAAGGCAAGCTGTGGCATCTGCCGGAGCAGCTGACTCAGGTTCGCTGGGTCTTCCTGGAAGATCTGAAGGCGGACGTGACGACGGGCGACAAGCTGTGGATTTTCGCTCACCTGCTGATGCCCCATCTGGCACAGGTTAAACAGCAGCCGGAAGATGACGCGATTATCCTCTTTACCTCCGGTTCGGAAGGCAACCCGAAAGGCGTCGTCCACAGCCACAAGAGTATTCTCGCGAACGTTGAACAGATCAAAAGCATTGCTGACTTTACCGCCAGTGACCGTTTTATGTCTGCGCTGCCGCTGTTCCACTCCTTTGGTCTGACGGTGGGGCTGTTTACGCCGCTGCTGACCGGCGCAGAAGTGTTCCTCTATCCCAGCCCGCTGCATTACCGCATTGTGCCGGAGCTGGTGTATGACCGTAACTGCACCGTCCTGTTTGGGACCTCAACCTTCCTGGGTAACTATGCGCGTTTCGCTAATCCATATGATTTCTATCGTGTGCGTTATGTGGTGGCGGGGGCGGAAAAACTGCAGGAGAGCACGCGTCAGATCTGGCAGGACAAGTTTGGCCTGCGCATTCTTGAAGGCTATGGCGTTACGGAGTGCGCACCCGTCGTCTCCATCAACGTGCCGATGGCGGCGAAGCCGGGTACGGTTGGCCGAATTCTGCCGGGAATGGATGCGCGTCTGCTGGCGGTACCGGGCATTGAGGACGGTGGCCGCCTGCAGCTGAAAGGACCAAACGTGATGAATGGTTACCTGCGCGTGGAAAACCCGGGCGTGCTGGAAGCGCCAACGGCGGAAAACGTGAACGGTGAGGTTGAAACCGGCTGGTACGACACCGGTGATATCGTTCGCTTCGACGAGCAGGGCTTTGTGCAGATTCAGGGGCGTGCAAAACGCTTCGCCAAAATCGCCGGTGAAATGGTCTCTCTGGAGATGGTTGAACAGCTGGCGACGGCGGTGTCCGCGGATAAGATGCACGCGACGGTGGTGAAGAGTGATGCCAGCAAAGGCGAGGCGCTGGTCCTGTTTACCACCGACAGTGAGCTGAAGCGCGACAGGTTACTTAGCCATGCGCGTGAGCATGGCATTCCCGAGCTGGCGGTACCGCGCGATATTCGTTACCTGAAACACCTTCCGGTATTGGGTAGCGGTAAGCCTGACTTTGTGACCCTGAAAGGCATGGTTGAAGAGGCGGAACAGCAAAATGCGTGAGTCAGTGCACACTAACACATCGCTTAGGTCAAAAGGCATGATGGCAGTGATTGCTGCGCAGTTTCTCTCTGCGTTCGGCGATAACGCGCTGTTGTTTGCCACCCTGGCGCTGCTGAAGGCCGAGTTTTACCCTGACTGGAGCCAGCCGATCCTGCAGATGGTGTTTGTGGGCGCTTACATTATCTTCGCGCCGTTTGTGGGGCAGGTGGCGGACAGTTTCCCGAAAGGCCGGGTGATGATGTTTGCTAACGGTCTGAAGCTGCTGGGGGCCGCCAGCATTTGCTTTGGTTTCAATCCGTTTATTGGCTACACGCTGGTGGGCATTGGTGCTGCCGCCTACTCACCGGCGAAATATGGCATCCTCGGAGAGCTGACCACGGGTGATAAGCTGGTGAAAGCCAACGGCCTGATGGAGTCGTCTACTATCGCCGCTATCCTGCTCGGCTCCGTCGCGGGCGGTGTACTGGCCGACTGGCATGTCCTGGCGGCGCTGGGCGTTTGTGCGGTGGTGTATGGCGGTGCGGTCGTGGCTAACCTGTTCATTCCAAAGCTGCCGGTAGCCCGTCCGGGACAATCCTGGCGCTTCAAACCGATGACCGGCAGTTTCTTTAATGCCTGCCGCGTGCTCTGGCGTAACGGTGAAACACGTTTCTCTCTGATGGGCACTAGTATGTTCTGGGGCGCAGGCGTCACGCTGCGCTTCCTGCTGGTGCTGTGGGTGCCGGTGGCGCTGGGCATTACCGACAATGCGACGCCGACCTATCTTAACGCGATGGTGGCGATCGGCATTGTTGTTGGCGCGGGCGCGGCGGCGAAGCTGGTGACGCTCGAAACGGTGGCACGCTGCATGCCTGCGGGGATCCTCATTGGCGTCGCGGTGCTCCTTTTCTCGCTACAGCATGCGTTATTGCCTGCTTATGCTCTACTGATCCTGATTGGTATTCTGGGTGGTTTCTTCGTGGTACCGCTCAACGCGTTACTGCAGGAGCGCGGCAAGCAGACTGTTGGGGCGGGAAATGCCATTGCGGTGCAAAATCTGGGTGAAAACCTGGCGATGCTGTTAATGCTGGGGCTCTACTCGCTGGCGGTGAAAGTCGGTGTGCCAGTGGTGGGAATTGGCGTCGGGTTTGGTGCGCTGTTTGCGCTGGCGATTGCCGCATTATGGCTTTGGCAGCGTCGCCGTTGATTTATGCGGTCTGATGCCCTCACCCCGGCCCTCTCCCACGGGAGAGGGTGCGAACACTAAAAACGGCAACGTGCGTTGCCGTTTTGCATTTATTACGGTGCAGGATACGTATAAACCTGATGCACCGCTTCAATCTCCGCTAATACCTCTTCACTCAGGTCCAGATGGAAACTCTCAATATTGGTTTTCAGCTGTTCCAGAGAGGTAGCCCCCAGCAGAGTACTGGCCACAAACGGCTGACGGCGCACGAAGGCCAGCGCCATCTGTGCGGGGTCAAGACCGTGACGCTTTGCGATATCCACATAGGCCGCAACGGCTTTCTGTGTCTGCTCGCCGCTGTAGCGGGTAAAGCGGCTAAAGAGGGTATTACGCGCCCCAGCCGGTTTTGCGCCGTTCAGGTATTTCCCCGTCAGCGTGCCAAAACCGAGGCAGGAATAGGCGAGCAGTTCCACCTCTTCATATTGTGTCACTTCCGCCAGGCCAACTTCGTAGCTGCGGTTAAGCATGCTGTAGGGGTTTTGAATGGTGACGATGCGCGGCAGATCGTGTTTATCCGCCAGGTGCAGATAGCGCATCACGCCAAAGGCCGTTTCGTTAGACACGCCAATGTAGCGGATTTTCCCCGCGCGCTGGCATTCGGTCAGCGCTTCCAGCGTTTCCAGCAGCGTAACGGCGGGAGCGCTCTCATTCCAGCTGTAGCCAAGCTTACCGAAACAGTTGGTTGGACGCTGTGGCCAGTGGACCTGGTACAGATCAAGATAGTCGGTTTGCAGGCGCTTCAGGCTGGCATCCAGCGCGGCGCGGATATTTTTGCGATCGAGGATTTGGTTTGGGCGGATCCCGGCATCGTTATTGCGCGAGGGGCCGCTGACTTTCGAGGCGATAACCAGCTTTTCACGGTTGCCGCGTTTTGCCAGCCAGTTACCGACGTAGGTTTCGGTAAGTCCCTGGGTTTCAGGGCGTGGCGGCACAGGGTACATCTCTGCGACATCAATCAGGTTAATGCCCTGGCTGACGGCATAATCGAGTTGTGCATGGGCATCGGCTTCGCTGTTTTGTTCACCAAATGTCATCGTGCCCAACCCCAGTTGACTTATCTCCAGAGCGCTGTGGGGGATACGGTGATAATGCATAGCCGGCTTCCTTCAATAGACATGTAGACCGCGTCAGGAACCTCCCGACAAAGGAATATAAACATGGCAGAGGGGAAGCAAAAGGGGAAGAAAAAAATCAAAAAGGCCAGTACGCTACTGACCTCTGACTGTTATCGCTCAATAATTTGCGAAACTTCGTCGCGATTGATCTGCATTTTATTGCCTGCCTGGTCGTGGTAGCTGACCAGACCGGTATCGTCGTCGACTTCGGGTTTGCCGTCGGTCAGGATCATCCGGCCATCTTTTGTCGCCATAACGTAATCGCTGCTACAGCCCGATACAGCAAACGCCAACCCGACTGCTGAAATTAACACCGCCCATTTTTTCATCGTTATCGTCCTCATCTGGCTCGTATCAAATCATAGTGTAGTATTAACCCGTTATGAAAACAGGGAGAAGCAGTAAAATCTTAAAAACCAGGCGATTATGTTTGTTAGCTCGCAAAATAAGTAAAAAACTATGTTTTTAGTAAGAAATGACGAGCAAGCAGTGCGCCGGTGAAATTCTTTTTGAGATAAAAACCGCGCGGCAACGTCAGTATCGGCTCGCCCATTGCGCCGATCGCCTCGGTCAGCGCTTTGCTGTTAGCCGCCTTTGGGCGCAGCTGTAACACTTCTCCGTGTCGGGCGGTGATGCGCTCCACCTGCCCGAGCACGATCATGTCCATCAGCTCTTCCCAGTCCAGACGCAGCTGATGCTCTTCCTCTTCATCCGGGCTCCAGAGCAGCGGCGCGCCAACGCGACGCTCAGCCAGTGGGATCTGACGTTCACCTTCAACCGGAACCCACAGCACGCGCTTCAGCTTATGGCGCACGTGGCTGGTCTCCCACGTCACGCCGGTATTACCGGTCAAAGGCGCAACGCAGACAAACGTGGTCTCCAGAGGCTTGCCCTGGCTGTCGATGGGAATGGTTTTTAACTCTACGCCAAGGGCGGCAAAATCTTGCTCTGGTTTGCTCCCGGCGCTGGCACCCAGCCACAGTTCCAGCAGCATGCCGATCCAGCCTTTATCTCGTTTCAGATCCTTCGGGATCGGAAGCCCTGCCATCGCCGCCAGTTCGCCCAGCGAGAAACCCGCCAGACGCTGAGCCTGCTGCAGCAACTGACGCTCGCTTGACGGCGGTGTGAGCAAGGGGGTAAGCGGATGCATGAAGGTAACCTTTTGATTAAAAAATAAACGAAGAAATTGTCCCTTGTGGATAGAGTTTAACTTTTTCTGTACCAATATTCCATGTCTATGATTTATAGGTTTTTTTATCGAAAATTTAGCACCAGATCTGAAACGTAAAATGGGTTGTTCAAATCTTGTCACTGACAATAAACAGGATCTTACACCATGTTATCCACAGAAAAGTGGGATAACTGGGCATAACCCTGACTACTGTTTCAATTTACAGCCTTGACGTGCGACGAAAATCCAAATTTCAGACAAATTGTGTTTAACTTATTGGCACAATCTGTGGATAAAACCGACGCTGTTCGATCTTTCATCAGCACGATGATCCCTGATGTGATGATCGTCACGCTATTCTCTTTTTTGTTGATGGTTTCATGCTTAACTATATGAAAATAATAATCTTATATAATTTCATTAAAAAAGGGAGCCTGACGGTGATTCAGGTTGTTCATGGGTAATCAGACACTTCTTCACAACTATATCCACAGAAAAGGTGAATAAAATTCCCTTCGCAGCTGCACTTCTGTTTATAACTCTGCCCTTATTTGTGAGTTATTCAAATGTTATTAGGTTGCAGGCCTGTAAGAGAGTGGTTTACCGCCTCCCTGTAGTGTGAAACAATCATTCATATATAAGGTTTAGATTGGGGTAGTCCGGTGATTGATGACGATGGCTACCGCCCGAACGTAGGAATAGTAATTTGTAATCGTCAGGGCCAGGTCATGTGGGCAAGGCGATATGGTCAGCACTCCTGGCAGTTCCCGCAAGGTGGGATTAATCCGGGAGAGTCCCCAGAACAAGCGATGTACCGGGAGCTTTTTGAAGAGGTCGGTTTAAGCCGTAAAGATGTTCGCATCCTGGCCTCGACCCGCAACTGGTTGCGTTACAAGTTACCGAAACGTTTGGTGCGTTGGGACACAAAGCCGGTTTGTATCGGCCAGAAACAGAAGTGGTTTCTTCTGCAGTTGGTGGGCAACGATTCAGACATCAATATGCAAACCAGCAGTACGCCGGAGTTCGATGGCTGGCGCTGGGTAAGCTATTGGTATCCTGTTCGTCAGGTCGTGTCATTTAAACGCGATGTTTACCGTAGGGTGATGAAAGAGTTTGCAAGTGTGGTTATGCAGCTTCAGGAGATCCCGCCTAAGCCGCAAAGCGCACCTGCCTGGCGACGTAAAAGAGGTTAAGCTACGCAAATCATGCTCACCCGCTTGCGAGAAATAGTCCAGAAGGTGGCCAGTGCTCCGCGTCTGAACGAGGCGTTGAATATTCTGGTTACTGACATCTGTCTTGCGATGGAGACCGAGGTCTGTTCGGTGTATCTGGCCGACCACGATCGGCGCTGCTATTACCTGATGGCGACCCGTGGTTTGAAAAAACCACGGGGACGAACCGTAACGCTCGCATTCGATGAAGGGATTGTCGGTCTGGTTGGACGGCTGGCGGAACCCATCAACCTTGCCGATGCGCAAAAACACCCCAGTTTTAAATACATTCCTTCCGTAAAAGAAGAGCGCTTCCGCGCTTTCCTTGGTGTGCCAATTATCCAGCGTCGTCAGCTGCTCGGCGTTCTGGTCGTCCAGCAGCGTGAGCTGCGTCAGTACGATGAAAGCGAAGAGTCATTCCTCGTTACGCTTGCCACACAGATGGCGGCGATCCTCTCACAGTCTCAGCTTGCTGCGCTTTTTGGTCAGTATCGTCATACGCGTATCCGTGCTCTTCCGGCCTCGCCAGGCGTGGCGATTGCTGAAGGCTGGATGGACGCCACGCTGCCGTTAATGGAGCAGGTGTACGAAGCCTCCACGCTTGATGAAGCGCTGGAGCGCGAGCGTCTTACCGCCGCCCTGGAAGAGGCGGCGAATGAATTTCGTCGCTACAGCAAACGCTTTGCGGCGGGTGCGCAAAAAGAGACGGCGGCTATCTTTGACCTCTATTCGCACCTGCTCTCAGACGCGCGTTTGCGTCGTGAGCTTTTTGCCGAGGTGGATAAAGGTTCGGTAGCAGAATGGGCCGTTAAAAAGGTTATCGAAAAGTTTGCTGAACAGTTTGCAGTATTAACTGACGGTTATCTGAAGGAGCGCGCCGGAGATTTACGCGCGCTGGGCCAACGTCTGCTGTTCCATCTGGATGACACCATTCAAGGGCCAAATGCCTGGCCAAAACGGTTTGTCCTGGTTGCCGATGAACTCTCGGCAACCACGCTGGCTGAACTGCCTCAGGACCGGCTAGCCGGCGTCGTGGTGCGCGATGGTGCCGCCAACTCACATGCCGCCATTATGGTACGTGCGCTGGGTATTCCTACCGTTATGGGGGCGGATATCCAGCCGTCGGTACTGCACCGACGCACGCTGGTGGTTGATGGTTACCGCGGTGAACTGCTGGTCGATCCTGAGCCGGTTCTGCTTCAGGAATATCAGCGTCTCATCAGCGAAGAGAATGAATTAAGCAAGCTGGCGGAAGATGACGTTAACCTGCCTGCGCAACTCAAAAGCGGAGAGCGGATCAAAGTCATGCTCAACGCGGGCTTAAGCCCGGAACACGAGGAGAAGCTTGGCAGCCGCATCGACGGCATCGGTTTATACCGCACTGAAATCCCGTTTATGTTGCAAAGTGGTTTCCCCTCCGAAGAGGAGCAGGTGGCGCAGTATCAGGGCATGTTGCAGATGTTTAACGACAAGCCCGTCACCCTGCGTACCCTGGATGTCGGGGCGGATAAACAGCTGCCGTATATGCCGATCAGCGAAGAGAACCCATGCCTGGGCTGGCGCGGGATCCGCATTACGCTCGATCAGCCGGAGATCTTTCTGATCCAGGTGCGCGCCATGCTGCGCGCCAACGCGGCGACGGGGAATCTCAGCATCTTACTGCCGATGGTGACCAGTATTGATGAGATCGACGAAGCGCGGCGCCTGATCGAACGTGCTGGCCGGGAAGTGGAAGAGATGATTGGCTATGCGATCCCTAAACCACGGATCGGTGTCATGCTCGAAGTGCCGTCGATGGTCTTTATGTTGCCGCAGCTGGCTAACCGCGTTGATTTTATCTCTGTCGGTACGAACGACCTGACGCAATATATTCTGGCCGTCGATCGTAACAACACCCGCGTCGCCAGTATTTACGACAGTCTGCATCCGGCGATCATTCGCGCGTTAGCGATGATTGCCCGTGAGGCGGAGCAGTACGGCATTGATTTACGCCTGTGCGGCGAAATGGCCGGGGATTCAATGTGCGTCGCGATCCTGATTGGTCTGGGGTATCGCCACCTGTCGATGAACGGCCGTGCCGTCGCACGCGTGAAGTATTTGTTGCGACATATCGACATCAATGATGCTCGCGAGCTGGCTGAGCGCAGTCTTGAAGCGCAGCTGTCCGCGGAGGTACGGCACCAGGTGGCGGCGTTTATGGAACGACGCGGTATGGGTGGCCTGATTCGCGGCGGCCGCTAATCCTCTTATTCCCTCTCCCTGTGGTGAGAGGGCACCAGTGCGGATAAAACCCTATACACATCTTTTACATCTCTGGCGCATCCTCCACGCCCGCCTTATGCTATGATTCGCAACTTTGGAGCCTCTGCTTAAGGCAGAATCGCATTTCTACCGCTGTCCACTTTCAGCGGAATAACAACATCTTGTGGTGACAGATGAACAGTGGTTATCTGCATTTTCCGGAATTTGATCCGGTCATTTTCTCAGTAGGACCTGTTTCGCTTCACTGGTACGGTTTGATGTACCTGGTGGGCTTCATTTTTGCCATGTGGCTTGCTGGTCGTCGCGCCAGCCGTCCTGGCAGCGGCTGGACCAAAAACGAAGTGGAAAACCTGCTGTACGCGGGCTTCCTCGGCGTGTTCCTCGGTGGCCGTATTGGGTATGTGCTGTTCTATAACCTCCCGGTATTCCTGAACGATCCCCTCTACCTGTTCCGCGTCTGGGACGGCGGCATGTCCTTCCACGGCGGCCTGATTGGGGTGATCCTGGTGATGGTAATTTTTGCCAAACGCACCAAACGCAACTTCTTCCAGGTATCAGATTTTATCGCACCACTGATCCCATTTGGGCTGGGGGCTGGCCGTCTGGGCAACTTTATCAACGGTGAGCTGTGGGGGCGTGTTGACCCGAGCGTCTCTTTCACCATGCTGTTCCCCGGCTCGCGTGCAGAAGACATGGCGTTGCTGCCGTCGCATCCAGAGTGGCAATCCATTTTCGATACCTACGGCGTGCTGCCGCGTCATATGTCCCAGCTTTATGAGCTGGCGCTGGAAGGCGTCGTGCTGTTCATCATCCTGAACCTGTTTATTCGCAAACCGCGCCCGATGGGGTCTGTCTCCGGCCTGTTCCTGATTGGCTACGGCGCATTCCGCATCATTGTTGAATTCTTCCGCCAGCCGGATGCACAGTTCACCGGTGAATGGGTACAGTACATCAGCATGGGGCAGATCCTCTCCATTCCGATGATTGTCGCGGGTGCCATTATGATGATTTGGGCGTATCGTCGTCGTCCACAGCAACAACTTTCCTGAGGAACCATGAAACAGTATCTTGAATTGATGAAAAAAGTGCTCGATGAGGGCACGCCGAAAAACGACCGTACCGGCACCGGTACGCTCTCCATTTTTGGCCACCAGATGCGCTTCAATTTACAGGAAGGCTTCCCTCTGGTGACGACCAAGCGCTGCCATCTGCGCTCGATCATTCATGAACTGCTCTGGTTCCTGCAAGGCGATACCAACGTTGCGTATCTGCACGAAAACAACGTCTCCATCTGGGACGAATGGGCAGATGAAAACGGCAACCTGGGCCCGGTTTACGGCAAGCAGTGGCGCGCATGGCCAACGCCTGATGGCCGCCATATTGACCAGATCACCACCGTGATGAACCAGCTGAAAAACGATCCGGACTCGCGCCGAATCATTGTTTCCGCCTGGAACGTGGGCGAGCTGGACAAAATGGCGCTGGCTCCGTGCCACGCGTTCTTCCAGTTCTACGTCGCTGACGGAAAGCTCTCCTGCCAGCTCTACCAGCGTTCCTGTGACGTGTTCCTCGGCCTGCCGTTTAACATTGCCAGCTATGCGCTGTTAGTCCATATGATGGCGCAGCAGTGTGACCTGGAAGTGGGGGATTTTGTCTGGACCGGTGGGGACACCCATCTCTACAGCAACCATATGGAGCAGACCCATCTCCAGCTGACCCGCGAACCGCGCGCGCTGCCGAAGCTCATCATCAAGCGCAAACCGGCGTCAATCTTTGACTACCGCTTCGATGATTTTGAGATTGAGGGCTACGACCCGCACCCTGGCATCAAAGCGCCCGTCGCTATCTGATGCGGTAAAGCGTGACACAACCGGTGCTATTTAGCGCCGGTTTTTTTTCGTCTTTATCCCGTTTCCCGAGGCGTTATCCAGAAAGCGTGCAACGCGCTGCAACTCGCTTAATCCCCTGGATAACGCCTCGTAAAACGTTAATTCGCTGCTCGCCACTTTATCGGCGCATCGCCACACTCCCCGTATGAAAAAAGAGAACGGTTTTACGCTTATCGAAACGCTGGTGGCTGTGTCGCTGGTCGTCATTCTCAGTGCCTCAGGCCTGTACGGCTGGAGCAGTTGGCAGGGGCAGCAGCGGCTGTGGCAAACCGCCAGCCAGGTGCGCGACTACCTGGTGTTTCTGCGCAACCATGCCAACCGGTACAACCGCGAGCACCGCATTACCTTGCAGCAGGTGGGGGAAAGGGCATGCCTGGTGAGTTCTGCCGTAAAAGGCTGTGAGCAGGGCAGCCCCTTTGCACTGATTCCACTCTGGCCAGAAGTCGCGGTCAGCGAGGTAACGCCGTCACTCGGGTTCTATGGATTGAGGGATACGGCATGGGCAGGTCGGATAAGAGTGCAAAGCCGTGCAGGAGAATGGCTGATTATTGTCTCAGATGGAGGGCGCATCAGGATGTGTCAGGTCTCGCAGGGGGGGCAATGTTGAAGCGTCAGCAGGGATTTTCCCTTACTGAAGTTCTGATTGCTACGGCCATCAGCAGCCTGTTATTGATCGGCGCATCGCGCTTTTTACCCGGTTTGCAGCGAGCGGTGTTACTGCAATCCGGCCAGCGAGAACAGGAAGAGGAGGTCTGGCAGAGACTGTTTTCCCTCGGCAAACAGCTCCAGCGGGCAGGCTACTGTGCGGGTAACTGCCAGGGACAAGGGTTGTTAACGGGCAGGCAAGGTAGCTGTGTCATTGTGCGATGGGATGCCAACAGTAACGGCAGCTGGGATAACAGTGCATCAGAAAACGACAGCACCGGTTTTCGTCTGGAGTCGGGTGCACTGGAAACCCTGCGTGGTGCAACCTCGTGTGAAGGCAAAGGATGGGAAAAGCTCACGGATCCGGACAGGCTGGTGATCACGCACTTTATGGTGAGAAAAGTTGAACACGCCAGGTTTGCGCCTGAGTTCACTATCGAACTGGCCGCTATCCGCAAGGGCGAGCAGGGGAAGCCTTATCAGGCGGTGTATACGGTCACGGGGTACAACTTGTGAACCGTCAACGTGGAATGTCTTCCCTTGCGCTGGTTCTGCTTTTACTGGTGCTTGGTACCCTGATCCTCACCGGTCTCAACCAGCAACTCACTACGTTTAGTGCGCTCGTTGGCGGAGAAAGCCGTTCATTTCAGCAGCAGGCCGCGGTGCAATCTGCGCTTGAGTGGGGACGCGTTCAGCGTTGGTCATCGGAGCCTCTGGCGCAGTGCAAACAGGCATCAGCGTGGCGAGTGTGTTTACGGCGGCTGAGTGAGACGAGTGTGCTGCTGATTGCCGGAGGCAATGACCTGCTGCTCTGGCGCTCAGGAGAGATAATCGACGGTAAAATTCACTTTTCACCCCACGGCTGGAGTGATTTTTGTCCCCTTAAGGAGCGCGCGTTATGCCAGCTACCGTAAACAAAGAGAAAGGATTTAGCATGGTTGAGGTTCTGCTGGCGATGATGCTGCTGGTGATGATCGTAACCGCACTGGCCGGTTATCACAGGGCACTGGCGGCGCGGTTTACCCTGTTTAACCAGTACCGCCAGCTCTGGCATTATGCCTGGAACCAGGCTCAGCTCTCAACGACTGCGCTGCCCGCAGGCTGGCAGGTGAGTCGGGTGCAGACAACGCACTCAGGATGTGTCAGCATCACGGTTACACTTTTTTCGCCTCTGGGGCGGCGCGGTGAGATAACGCGTCTGCATTGCCCTGTTAGCCAGTAGTCGGGAGCGTCTATGTTAAGGGTCTACCACTCAAATCGTCTGGATGTGCTGGAAGCGCTGATGGAATTTATCGTTGAGCGCGAGCGGCTGGACGACCCTTTTGAGCCTGAAATGGTGCTGGTGCAAAGCACCGGTATGGCGCAGTGGCTGCAAATGTCGCTTTCCCGTAAATTTGGCATTGCCGCGAATATTGATTTTCCGCTGCCGGCGAGCTTTATCTGGGAAATGTTTGTTCGCGTATTGCCAGACATTCCCGAGCAGAGCGCCTTCAACAAGCAGAGCATGAGCTGGAAGCTGATGGCGCTGCTGCCGGAAATGCTGCAGCACGATGAATTCGCCATGCTGCGTCACTATCTCAATGACGATACCGATAAGCGCAAGCTGTTCCAGCTGGCGTCCCGTACCGCCGATCTCTACGACCAATATCTGGTTTACCGTGCTGACTGGTTAATTCGCTGGGAAGCGGGTGAGCGGGTTGAAGGGCTACCGGAGGCGCAAATCTGGCAGGCGCCGCTGTGGAAAGCGCTGGTTGAACATACGGAGAAACTGGGCCAGCCTAAGTGGCACCGTGCCAATTTGTACGATCGGTTTATCTCGATACTCGAAAATGCGTCGGAGCGCCCGGCCCGTCTGCCGTCACGCGTCTTTATCTGTGGGATATCCGCATTACCCCCTGTCTATCTGAAGGCGCTGAATGCGCTGGGTAAACATATTGATATTCATATTTTGTTTACCAACCCCTGCCGGCACTATTGGGGGGATATCCTCGATGAACGCTGGCTTTCGCGGCTGGTAACCCGCCAAAGAAAGCGCCTTTTTGAAGAGCGATCCGTCCCTTTGTTTAAAGACGACTCCACCGCCGCGCAGCTTTTCGATGAAGACGGTATTCAGAACCTGCCCAATCCGCTGCTTGCCTCATGGGGGAAGCTGGGACGTGATTACATTCACATGCTCTCTGATATCACTTCATCGGGTGAAGGCGATGTGGATGCTTTTGTCGAGATCGCCCCGGATAACCTGCTGCATAACATTCAGCTCGATATTCTTGATCTGGAAAACCGTGCCGTTATGGGCGTGACGGCGAAAGAGTTTGAACGCAGCGACAGCAAACGGAAGCTGGATGCTGACGATCGTAGTATCACGATCCATGTGTGCCATAGCCCGCAGCGTGAGGTCGAAGTGCTTCACGACCAGTTGCTGGCGATGCTGCAGGACGATCCCGAACTCACGCCGCGTGACATCGTGGTGATGGTGGCAGACATCGATAGCTACAGCCCCTTTATTCAGGCTGTTTTCGGCAGTGCGACAGGGGAGCGATACTTGCCTTACGCTATCTCTGACCGTCGCGCTCGTCAGTCGCATCCCGCCTTGCAGGCCTTTGTTACCCTGCTTTCACTGCCGGATAGCCGCTTCATCTCGGAAGATGTCCTGGCGTTACTGGATGTTCCCGTGCTGGCCGCACGCTTCAACATCAATGAGGAAGGGCTGCGCTACCTTCGCCAGTGGGTGAATGAATCTGGCGTGCGCTGGGGGATTGATGACGACAACGTCCAGGAGTTCGAGCTTCCTCCGACCGGGCAACATACCTGGCGGTTTGGCCTGACGCGTATGCTGCTGGGCTACGCCATGGAAAGCAGCCAGGGCGAGTGGAATGAGGTGCTGCCATACGATGAGTCCAGCGGTTTGATTGCTGAACTGGTGGGGCATTTAGCGTCTCTGCTGATGCAGCTTAACCGCTGGCGTCGTGAGTTAATGCAGCCGCGTCCGCTTGAAGAGTGGCTTCCGGTTTGCAGGGCGTTGCTCAATGATTTCTTCCTGCCAGACAGTGACACCGAAGCGGCGATGGCGCTCATTGAAACGCAGTGGCAGGCTATCGTCGACGAGGGCGTGAATTCCCACTATCACGAGGCGATTCCATTGTCGCTGCTGAGGGACGAATTGACGCAGCGTCTTGACCAGGAGCGAATCAGTCAGCGTTTCCTGGCGGGCCCAATCAATATCTGCACGCTGATGCCAATGCGTTCAATCCCCTTTAAGGTGGTCTGTTTGCTCGGCATGAATGACGGCGTTTATCCTCGCGCCCTGGCGCCGCTGGGGTTCGATTTAATGAGCGCAAATCCAAAGCGGGGTGACCGTAGTCGTCGTGATGATGACCGCTATCTTTTCCTCGAAGCGCTCATCTCTGCCCAGAGTAAGCTCTATATCAGCTATATCGGCCGCTCCATTCAGGATAACAGCGAGCGCTTCCCCTCCGTTCTGGTGCAGGAGTTAGTGGATTATATCGGCCAGAGCCACTATCTGGCGGGTGATGAAGCCCTTAACTGTGATGAAAGCGAACAGCGGGTCAAGGCGCATATCACCTGTGTCCACAGCCGTATGCCGTTTGACCCGATGAACTACGTTGTTAGCGAACAGCAGAGCTATGCCCGCGAGTGGCTACCGGCCGCGAAAAAGGAGGGGAGAGCACATACGGATTTCATTCAGACACTTGACCCGCTGCCCATTAACACCCTGACTTTTGAACAGCTTCAACGCTTTTGGGCGCATCCTGTTCGCGCCTTCTTCCAGCAGCGATTGCAGGTCAACTTCCGTTCTGAAGAGAGCGAAATTCCGGATGCAGAGCCTTTTACGCTGGAAGGGCTGGAGCGCTATCAGTTAAATCTGCAACTGCTGAATGCACTGGTTGACGAGGAAGATGCTGACAAGCTTTATCGCCGCTATCGTGCGGCAGGACAACTGCCTTATGGCGCGTTTGGGGAGATCGTCTGGGAGGCGCAATGCCAGGAAATGAACGCTCTGGCGGAGCGCGTAAGGGAGCACCGTCAGCCCGGACAAAGTCTTGAAATCGATCTCAGCTGCAATGGCATCCAGCTCACCGGCTGGCTCACTCAGGTTCAGCCTGATGGGCTGCTGCGCTGGCGGCCTTCACTGCTCAGCGTTTCACAGGGATTGCAACTCTGGCTGGAACATCTTGTCTACAGTGCGTTGGGCCATAAAGGCGAAAGCCGGATTTTCGTGCGCAAAGAGGGCGAGTGGCGCTTTCCGCCAATGGAGGCAGAGCAGGCGTTTCGCTACCTCTCTTTGTACATTGAAGGCTATCTCCAGGGAATGAACAAACCCCTGCTGTTATTGCCTGAAAGTGGTGGTGCGTGGATAAAAGCCTGTTACGACGCACAGAATGATGCGATGTTAACGGATGAGGCTTCTCTGCAGAAAGCACGCAGTAAATTTATGCAGGCCTATGAAGGGAACATGATGGTGCGCGGCGAGGGGGAAGATGTCTGGTATCAGCGCTTATGGCGCACGCTCGAACCAGAGTACTTTGAGGCTATCACGGAAGAGGCAAAGCGCTACCTGTTACCGTTGTTTAAATTTAATCAGTCCTGAGCGCTGTATGAAAATTGCGCAGCATGGGGTGTTCATTTATGATGCACTTCTTATCACGGACTGATGTACCCCCAATAAAGAGATGTTGGCGTGTCCAGCACGCAGTGTGTTAATGATGTTTACCCTAAATAATTCGAGTTGCAGGAAGGCGGCAAGGGTGTGAATCCCCTGGAGCTTACATAAGTAAGTGACTGGGGTGAACGCACGCAGCCAACGCACATGCAACTTGAAGTATGACGGGGATAGCCGTGATAAAGAGGTCGTAATGCCAGGCAGCACCGTGTTCAAAGCGTTTGTTTTGTTTATCGCCCTTTGGGCTCCCTTCACTCAGGCAGACTCCGGTTGGCAACCCGTTCAGGACACTATCCGTAAGAGCGAAAAAGACACCCGGCAGTATCAGGCGATCCGGCTTGATAACGGCATGACCGTGCTGCTGGTTTCCGATCCGCAGGCGGTGAAATCCCTCTCGGCATTGGTCGTGCCGATTGGATCGCTGGAAGATCCTGAGGCTCATCCGGGGCTGGCGCATTACCTCGAACACATGACGTTAATGGGGTCAAAGAAGTATCCGCAGCCGGATAGCCTGTCCGAATTTCTAAAAATGCATGGCGGCAGCCACAATGCCAGCACGGCACCTTACCGCACGGCCTTTTATCTCGAAGTCGAAAATGACGCGCTGGACGGGGCGGTTGATCGTCTTGCGGATGCTATCGCCGCGCCGCTGCTGGATAAAAAATACGCCGATCGCGAACGCAATGCGGTGAATGCCGAACTGACGATGGCCCGTACCCGAGACGGTATGCGTATGGCGCAGGTCAGCGCTGAGACGATCAACCCGGCGCACCCAGGTGCACGCTTCTCGGGCGGCAATCTGGAGACGCTCAGCGATAAACCCGGCAGCCCGGTCATTGATGCTCTGCATGCGTTTCGCGACAAATACTACTCAGCCAACCTGATGAAAGCGGTTATTTACAGCAACAAACCGCTGCCTGAACTGGCTGGTTTGGCGGCAAAAACGTTTGGCCGGGTGCCAAATAAAAATATCGACCTGCCAAAGATTGACGTGCCGGTTGTCACGGACGCGCAAAAAGGGATCGTCATCCACTACGTTCCTGCCATGCCCCGCAAGGTGCTGCGCGTTGAGTTCCGCATTGATAACAACACCGCACAGTTTCGCAGCAAAACCGACGAGCTGGTGACCTACCTGATTGGTAACCGCAGTCCGGGAACATTATCCGACTGGCTGCAAAAACAGGGGCTGGTGGAAGGGATTCGCGCCGATTCGGATCCTGTTGTAAACGGCAACAGCGGCGTGCTGGCAATTTCCGCTACCCTGACCGACAAAGGGCAGGCGAACCGTGATGAAGTGGTTGCCGCTATCTTCAGCTACCTCTCTTTGCTGCGTGAGAAAGGCGTCGATAAGCGCTATTTTGATGAACTCGCTCATGTGCTGGATCTCGATTTCCGTTACCCGTCCATCACCCGCGACATGGATTATGTGGAGTGGCTGGCGGATACCATGATCCGCGTGCCGGTGGAACACACTCTCGATGCGGTCAATATTGCCGATCGCTATGATGCGGCGGCGTTAAAAGCGCGCCTGGCGATGATGACCCCGCAGAATGCCCGTATCTGGTACATCAGCCCGAACGAACCGCATAACAAAACGGCCTACTTTGTCGATGCACCTTATCAGGTAGACAAGATCGGCGACCAGACCTTCGCTGCCTGGCAAAAGAAGGCTGGAGAGATTGCGTTGACGTTGCCGGAACTGAACCCTTACATTCCGGATGATTTTACGCTTATCAAAACCACTAAGGATTATCCGCACCCCCAGCTCATTGTCGATGAGCCGACGCTGCGCGTGGTGTATACCCCAAGCCGTTATTTCGCGAGCGAGCCAAAGGTGGATGTCAGCGTGGTGCTGCGTAATCCGAAAGCGATGAATAGTGCCAAAAATCAGGTGATGTTCGCGCTTAATGACTATCTCGCGGGTATCGCGCTCGATCAGCTTAGCAACCAGGCAGCCGTTGGCGGGATCAGCTTCTCCACCAATGCCAACAATGGGTTGATGCTGAATGCAAATGGCTATACCCAGCGTTTGCCTCAGCTGTTCCAGGCACTGCTGGAGGGCTATTTTAGCTATACACCGACGGAAGAGCAGCTTGAGCAGGCCAAGTCCTGGTATGCGCAGATGATGGATTCTGCGGAAAAGGGCAAAGCCTACGATCAGGCGCTGATGCCAGCGCAAATGCTGTCGCAAATCCCGTATTTCCAGCGTGAAGAACGCCGGGCATTGCTGCCATCTATCTCATTAAAAGAGGTGCTGGCTTACCGTGATGCGCTGAAAACTAACACGCGTCCTGAGTTCCTTATCGTCGGTAACATGAGTGAGGAACAGGCTAAAACGCTGGCAGAGAATGTCCGCACTCAGCTGGGTTCGAAAGGCGACGAGTGGTGCCGTAACCAGGACGTGCTGGTTGAGAAAAAACAGAATGTGATTTTTGAAAAAGCGGGTAGCAGTACCGATTCCGCGCTGGCTGCAGTGTTTGTGCCCACGGGCTATGACGAATTCTCCGGGTCAGCACAGAGCGCGGTGCTGGGGCAGATTATTCAGCCGTGGTTCTATAACCAACTGCGTACGGAAGAGCAGCTTGGCTACGCGGTATTTGCTTTCTCGATGAACGTTGGCCGTCAGTGGGGGCTGGGCTTCCTGCTGCAAAGCAGCGATAAACAACCGGCCTATCTCTGGCAGCGCTATCAGGCGTTCTTCCCGCAGGTAGAAGCAAAGCTGCGGGCCATGAAGCCGGAAGAATTTTCCCAGATCCAGCAGGCCGTCATTGCGCAGGTGATGCAGCCGCCGCAGACGCTGGGCGAAGAGGCATCGCAGCTGAGCAAAGATTTTGATCGCGGTAATATGAAATTTGATTCGCGTGATAAAGTAGTGGCCGAGATAAAACAGCTGACGCCGCAGAAGGTTGCGGACTTCTTCCATCAGGCCGTGATTAAGCCGCAGGGCATCACCATTCTGTCTCAGGTTTCCGGTAGCCAGAACGGGAAAACGGAGTACGTGAACCCACAAGGCTGGAAAGTCTGGAAGAGCGTCAGCGCGCTGCAGCAATCAATGCCCTGGAGTAAGAAAGAATGACCGATACCGCTGAGTCCCTTGATCCCTTACGTTTACCTCTACAGGGTGAACGATTGATTGAAGCCTCAGCGGGAACGGGAAAAACGTTCACAATTGCCGCGCTCTATCTGCGCCTGCTGTTAGGGCTTGGCGGTAACGCTGCTTTTCCGCGCCCTTTGAGCGTTGAAGAGCTGTTGGTCGTGACCTTTACCGAGGCCGCCACCGCTGAGTTGCGCGGCCGTATTCGTACCAATATTCACGAACTGCGCATCGCCTGCCTGCGCCAGAGTACGGATAACCCTCTCTACGCGAGCCTTCTGGAAGAAATTGCTGATAAGCAGCAGGCCGCCCAGTGGCTGCTCCTTGCGGAACGACAGATGGACGAAGCGTCCGTCTTCACCATTCACGGGTTTTGCCAGCGCATGCTGAGCCTGAATGCGTTCGAATCCGGCATGCTGTTTGAACAACAACTCATTGAAGATGAATCCGTGCTGCGCTATCAGGCCTGTGCGGATTTCTGGCGTCGCCACTGCTACCCGTTACCGCGCGATATCGCCGAAGCGGTACATGCCTTGTGGAAAGGGCCAGAGGCACTGCTGCGCGCCATCGATCGTTATCTTCAGGGGGAAGCGCCGGTCATCAAATCGCCGCCGCCAGCGGATGAAACCCTGGCCTCACGCCATGAAAAAATCATCGCGCGAATCGCAGACATCAAGCAAAAATGGAATGAATCAGTCGGCGAGATTGAGGCGATCATCGAGAGTTCCGGGATCGACAGACGCAAGTTCAACCGTGGCAACCAGGGGAAATGGATCGAGAAGATCAGCGCATGGGCGCAGGAAGAGACGCGCGGTTATCAGCTTCCGGACGCGCTGGAGAAATTCTCACAGCGTTTCCTGGTTGAGCGGACCAAAGCCGACGGCATTGTGCCTGAACATCCCCTGTTTGTGGCAATTGAAACTCTGCTGGCGGAGCCCCTGACGCTTAACGATCTGATGATCACCCGTGCGATGACGGAAATTCGCGATGCCGTGGCGCGCGAAAAGCGCCGGCGGGGCGAGCTGGGGTTTGATGACATGCTGAGTCGCCTTGATGCGGCGTTGTGCAGCGAAAATGGCGAAGCGCTTGCAGAGGCGATTCGTACTCGCTTCCCGGTCGCAATGATTGACGAGTTTCAGGATACCGACCCTCAGCAGTACCGTATTTTCCGCCGTATCTGGCGCCATCAGCCCGGCACCGCACTGCTGTTAATCGGCGATCCGAAGCAGGCCATTTACGCTTTCCGCGGTGCGGATATTTTCACCTACATGAAAGCCCGCAGTGAGGTTGATGCGCACTATACGCTCGATACCAACTGGCGATCCTCTCCCGGCATGGTGGAAAGCGTTAACGCGCTGTTCAGTCGCATGGATATGGCGTTTATGTTCCGGGAAATCCCGTTTCTGCCGGTCAAATTTGCCCCGAAAAACGATTCGTTGCGCTTCGAATTCAACGGTGAGACGCAGCCCGCCATGCACTTCTGGCTGCTGGACGGCGAAGGCTGTGGCGTCGCCGACTATCAAAATGCCATGGCCCAGTACTGTGCGGCGCAGATTAGGGACTGGCTCAGCGCAGGCGCGCGGGGAGATGCGCTGCTGTGGAAGGGCGATAAACCCGCGCCGGTAAAAGCATCCGATATCACGGTGCTGGTGCGAAGCCGCCAGGAGGCCGCGCTTATTCGCGACGCCCTGACGCTACTGAATATTCCGTCCGTCTATCTTTCCAACCGCGACAGCGTTTTTGAAACGCTGGAAGCCCAGGAGATGCTTTGGCTGCTGCAGGCCGTGCTGGCGCCAGAGCGTGAGAGTGCGCTGCGCAGTGCACTGGCGAGTGCGATGCTCGGGCTGAATGCGCGTGATATTGATGTGCTCAACAATGACGAAGCCGCGTGGGATGCCGTGGTAGAAGAGTTTGTTCGCTACCGCGAAAAATGGCAAAAGCGCGGCGTGATGGCGATGGTGCGCGAGCTCATGGCAGAGCGTCACATTGCGGAGAACATGCTCGCAACCGCGGGCGGTGAGCGCCGTCTGACCGATATTCTGCATATCAGCGAATTGCTGCAGGAAGCGGGGACACAGCTGGAGAGCGAGCATGCCCTGGTGCGCTGGCTGGCGCAGCAGATTGCCGACCCGAACAGTAATTCGTCCAGCCAGCAGATGCGCCTTGAGAGTGATAAACACCTGGTGCAAATCGTCACCATTCACAAATCGAAAGGCCTGGAATATCCGCTGGTCTGGCTGCCCTTTATCGCCAATTACCGCGTTCAGGATCAGGCTTTTTACCACGATCGCGAGTCGTTTGAAGCGGTACTCGATCTCAGCAACGCAGAGTCAAGCGTTGAGCTGGCCGAAGCCGAGCGTCTGGCAGAAGATCTGCGTCTGCTTTATGTGGCGCTGACCCGCTCGGTCTGGCACTGCAGCCTGGGCGTTGCGCCGCTGTTTCGTCGCCGGGGCGATAAGAGCGGCGAGAGTGATTTTCATCTGAGTGCGCTGGGAAGGCTTATCCAGCGAGGCGAACCCAAAGATGCTGCCGGTCTGCGCCAGTGCATCGAATCTCTTTGCTCAGAGCATGTTGCCCTGCATATTCCGTCTCAGCCCGACAACAGCCGCTGGCAGACGCCGGAACAGAGAGCGTCAGAGCTGCATGCCCGCCAGGTTGCCCGCACGATTGCCGACGACTGGCGCGTTACCAGTTACTCCGGTTTACAGCAGCACGGGCAAAGCGTTGCTCAGGATTTGATGCCTAAACTGGACGTAGATGCCGCAGGCGCAGGAAGCGCGCCCGCTGAACCGGTGCTCACGCCGCATCAGTTCCCGCGTGGGGCCTCGCCGGGCACGTTTTTACACAGCCTGTTTGAAGAGCTGGATTTTACCCAGCCGGTCTCTGAAGAATGGGTGCTGAAGATGCTCCAGAGCGGCGGCTACGACGCCCAATGGCAGCCGGTTCTCACCGACTGGCTCCGCGCTGTTTTGCACGCGCCGCTCACGACACAGGGGATTTCCCTCAGCCAGCTGACCGCCAAAGATAAACAGGTCGAAATGGAGTTTTATCTCCCCATCGCCAGCCCGCTCAGGGCCGACGCGCTTGACGCGTTGATCCGTGAGTACGATCCGTTATCCGCCGGGTGCCCACCGCTCAACTTCCGCCAGGTTCAGGGGATGTTAAAAGGGTTCATCGACCTGGTTTTCCGCCACGAAGGGCGCTACTACCTGCTGGATTACAAATCGAACTGGCTGGGTGAGAACAGCGAAGCCTATACCCAACAGGCGATGGCCTCAGCGATGCAAATGCATCGCTACGACCTGCAGTATCAGCTCTATACCCTGGCGTTGCACCGGTACCTGCGCCATCGCATGGCCGATTACCGTTACGAAGACCATTTTGGCGGCGTTATTTACCTGTTCCTGCGCGGCGTGGATGCTAACGACCCGCAGTCGGGCGTTTTCAGCACCCGTCCGGCCGTGGAGCTGATTGAAAAAATGGATAACCTGTTTGCTGCACGCACAGAGGAGGTGGTATGACGATGCAGGCGCTATTGCTGGAGGCGGTAGAACAACGATTATTGCGCCACCTGGACGTGCAGTTTGCCATGATGGTGGCGGGCGAGGAGCCAGCCGTTATGCTCGCTGCCGCCATTCTGAGTAAGGACGCAGGCGAGGGGCATGTGTGCCTTCCGCTGTCGCGTCTGGCTGTGGATGAGAAAATGCCTCCGGCGCTGCAGTCGTGTTTCGCGCTGCTCGGTGAGGCAGTGGACTGGCAGGCGATATTACTCCGCTCGCCTGCCGTCAGCGCGACCGATACCGGGACGCCACTGATTTTGACCGGCGAGCGTTTGTATCTGAACCGACTCTGGCGTAACGAACTGACGGTGGCGCGCTTCTTCAGCGAGACCAACGCCCCGCTTCCCTGCGATGAAGCGCAGCTCCGGCAAGTGCTGGATACGCTGTTTACCTCTGACGACGCGACTGACTGGCAGAAAGTGGCGGCCGCCGTGGCGTTAACGCGGCGGATCTCGGTGATTTCGGGCGGCCCGGGCACCGGGAAAACAACGACGGTGGCAAAACTGCTTGCCGCGCTGATTCAGTTATCCGGTGAGCAAAAGTGTCGTATTCGTCTGGCGGCTCCCACCGGTAAAGCCGCGGCACGTCTGACGGAGTCATTAGGCGGTGCCCTGCAAAAATTGCCGCTCACAGGGGAACAGCTTGCGCTTTTTCCCAATGAAGCCAGCACGTTGCATCGGTTACTTGGCGCGCAGCCGGGTAGCCAGCGTCTGCGCTACCATGCCGGTAACCCGCTACACCTGGATGTGCTGGTGGTGGATGAAGCGTCGATGATTGACCTGACGATGATGTCGCGGCTGATCGATGCTTTGCCGCCTCATGCGCGGGTCATTTTCCTCGGCGACCGTGACCAGCTAGCGTCCGTGGAAGCCGGGGCCGTGCTGGGTGATATCTGCACCTATGCCAGTCTGGGTTATACCGCGGAACGCGCGGAGGAGTTGGCCCGCCTGACAGGGTGTTCCCTTGCGGCGGAACAGCACTCAATCGCGGGCCCGCTGCGCGACAGCTTGTGCCTGCTGCAAAAAAGCTACCGTTTCGGCAGCGACTCCGGCATCGGGCAGCTTGCGTCGGCGGTGAACCGGGGAGACCGGCACACGACCTGTGCGGTGTTTGACGGTACCTTTACCGACATTGAGAAAAAATCGCTGCAAAGTGGGGAAGAGTATCAGGCGATGCTGGATGATGCCCTGCTGGGGTATCAACATTTTCTCACCGGCGTACAACAGCAACGTCCGCCGGAGCAGGTGATTGCCGCGTTTGGCGAATATCAGTTGCTCTGCGCGTTGAGGGAGGGGCCGTTTGGCGTCAGCGGCCTGAATGACAGGCTGGAACAGCTGCTGGCGCAGAAACGTAAAATCAACCGTACCCTGCACTCGCGCTGGTATGAAGGACGCCCGGTGATGATTTCCCGCAACGACAGTGCGCTGGGGTTGTTTAATGGCGATATCGGCATTGCACTCGATCGCGGGCAGGGATTGCGCGTCTGGTTCCAGATGCCGGATGGTAGCGTGAAGTCCTTCCAGCCCAGCCGTTTGCCCGAGCATGAAACTGCGTGGGCGATGACGGTGCATAAATCGCAGGGCTCTGAGTTTAACCATGCGGCGTTGATCCTGCCGACGCAGCTTTCACCTGTCGTTACCCGCGAGTTGATCTATACCGCCATCACGCGTGCGCGTCAGCGCCTGTCGCTGTATACCGATGAACGCGTGCTGATGCAGGCCATCGCCACCCGCACGGAACGCCGAAGCGGGCTGGGCGCAATCTTTGAGTCTCTCTGAATGGGGGACGAAATGCAGGCCGGGTAAGCGCAGCGCTTCCCGGCAAGTGGTGTATTATCCCAGGTCGGCCATCAGCACTTTTGAACGGCGCTGATAGTTGTACATCTCTTTCTTCGTTTCCGGCAGGGAATCGATATCCACCGGCGTGAACCCGCGTTCCTGGAACCAGTGAATGCTGCGCGTGGTCAGGACGAACAGCTTGCTCAATCCCATCTGGCGCGCCTGCGCCGCCACGCGATCTAGCAGCATTTCTCCGCGAGAAGAGCTCCGGTAGTCAGGATGCACAGCCACACAGGCCATTTCACCGATCTTCTCTTCCGGGAACGGATAGAGCGCGGCGCAGGCAATGGTCAGGTTATCGCGCTGAATAATGGTGAATTTGTCGATCTCCATCTCCAGCTGTTCACGGGAACGACGCACCAGAATACCCTGCTGCTCCAGCGGGCGGATCAGTTCCAGAATACCGCCGATATCGTTGATGGTCGCGCGGCGTATCTGCTCCGCACTCTCCATGACAATCTGAGTACCGATGCCATCCCGGGAGAACAGCTCCTGCAGTAAGGCCCCGTCTTCCTGATAGCTGATCAGGTGGCTACGGCGCACGCCGCTACGGCAGGCCTTCACCGCACCACGCAGAAAACGCACGGTGCCGGAGTGGTAATCTCCTTCGGCCTCCAGCGCTTCCACGCGCGCCTGGGCTTCATTCGGGAAGAGTTCCGGCACAATCACCCCTTCATCGTTAACGACGCCCTGTGAGGAGCAAAACCCAATCATTTTTTCCGCCTTCAGCTTGATAGCCAGCTGGGTGGCAATCTCTTCTGACGTGAGGTTGAAGCTTTCGCCGGTCACGGATACCGCCACCGGGCCCATGAGCACGATGGCACCGCTGTCCAGCTGGCGGTGAATGGCCTCTTCATCAATACGACGAATGCGGCCGCTGTGGCAGTAATCCACGCCATCGTCCACGCCGAGCGGTTGGGCGATGATAAAGTTGCCGCTCACGACGTTGATATGCGCCCCCTGCAGCGGTGTGTTGTTCAGACTCATCGACAGGCGAGCCGTAATATCCAGCTGCAGCAGCCCCGCCGCCTGTTTCACCAGTTCCAGGGTTTTTGCATCTGTGACGCGGGTATGTTTGTGGTAAATCGGCTCGTGGTGGTGAGCGGCCAGGTTGGCATCGATCTGCGGGCGCGCGCCGTAGACCACCACCAGGCGGATCCCGAGACTGTGCAGCAGGCCTATGTCATTGACGATGCTTGAAAAATTTTCATGTTCAATGGCTTCGCCACCAAGCATGATGACAAACGTTTTTCCCCGGTGGGCGTTGATATAGGGAACAGAATGGCGGAATCCCTGGACCAGTTCGGTTCTACGTTCCTTCACCATGGCACAACCCTTAATGAATGTTTATTCGTAATTTCTGTATTTTTATTCGATTGTGGCCGCGTGTGCAAGTGCAAATTTTCTGCGACCCACAGAAATGAATAAGTAATCCGTGCGTTAGCAGCGAATTGTTTACCCTTTTATAGATGACAGTTTATGCGTCATTCGTTAAAGTTTTCGGTCAATCTGGACTTTTGTATATCAGTTCGTTTTCTTGCTCGGGAGAAGCATGTCGGGATCCAATTCAGCAATAAGCCGCCGCCGTTTGTTAAAAGGGGCCGGGGCAATGTGGTTGCTTAGCGTCAGCCAGGTCGGCCTTGCCGCCACGAGTCAGGTGGTGGCGGTGCGCGTCTGGCCGTCGTCGACGTACACGCGCGTGACGGTCGAATCCAATCGTGTGCTGAAATATAAGCAATTTGCCCTCAGCAATCCTGAACGTGTGGTAGTGGATCTCGAAGGCGTGAACCTTAACTCCGTGCTGAAGGGGATGGCGGCGCAGATCCGCGGTGACGATCCGTTTATTAAATCGGCGCGCGTCGGGCAGTTTGATCCGCAAACCGTGCGTATGGTGTTTGAGCTCAAACAGAACGTGAAGCCGCAGCTGTTCGCTCTCGCCCCTGTGGCGACGTTTAAAGAGCGTCTGGTAATGGATCTCTACCCAGCCAATGCAACGGATATTCAGGATCCGCTTCTGGCCCTGCTGGAGGATTACAACAAAGGCGATCTGCAACGTCAGGTTCCGCCTGCGCAAAGTGGTCCGCAGCCGGGCAAAGCGGGGCGCGATCGCCCGATTGTGATCATGCTCGATCCTGGCCACGGCGGCGAAGACTCGGGTGCGGTGGGGAAATATCATACGCGGGAGAAAGACGTGGTGCTGCAAATTGCCCGTCGTCTGAAGGCGTTGATTGATAAAGAGGGCAATATGCGCGCCTACATGACGCGCAATGAAGATGTCTTTATCCCCCTGAAAGTTCGCGTGGCGAAAGCGCAGAAGCAGCGTGCGGATCTCTTCGTCTCGATCCACGCAGATGCCTTTACCAGCCGTCAGCCGAGTGGATCGTCAGTGTTTGCGCTCTCAACCAAAGGCGCGACCAGTACCGCGGCGCGTTACCTGGCCGACACTCAGAACGCCTCGGATCTGATCGGTGGCGTGAGCAAAAGCGGTGACCGCTACGTCGACCACACGATGTTCGATATGGTGCAGTCCCTGACCATTAACGACAGCCTGAAGTTTGGTAAAGCAGTGCTGGGCAAGCTGGGTAACATCAATAAGCTGCATAAAAACAGCGTTGAGCAGGCCGGGTTTGCGGTGCTTAAAGCGCCGGATATTCCCTCCATACTGGTCGAAACGGCGTTTATCAGTAACGTTGAAGAGGAGCGTAAGCTCAAGACGGCAAAATTCCAGCAGGAGGTGGCGGAGTCGATTCTGGCGGGGATTCGGGCGTATTTCTCAGACGGGGCGACGCTGGCGCGACGCGGATAGCGCATTCAGCCGGGTGAAACGCCCGGCACATTCACAAACGACAGATACAAAAAAAACACCCTTCAGGGTGTTTATTGTTTTTAGAAGTGTTGGTTGCGGGGGCCGGATTTGAACCGACGACCTTCGGGTTATGAGCCCGACGAGCTACCAGGCTGCTCCACCCCGCGTCCGTCTTTCTACTGTCGTAGAAGATACTTCATCAAATTTTAATTGGTTGCGGGGGCCGGATTTGAACCGACGACCTTCGGGTTATGAGCCCGACGAGCTACCAGGCTGCTCCACCCCGCGTCCGTGGATGCGCACTATACTCGGATAGGTTTGTGATGCAACCCCTTTTTTACATAAATCATGATTTTGTATGCAAATTGAACGACATGGCGCTGTATGGACTATTTTTTGCGCAAAATTTGCCAAAGGGCATGCGAACGCATTTCATTAGCCCTGGCGGTTTGTTATCTTCATCACGCGGAAATGGGCAACTTAAAGACGAGATATAATGAAAGGACGTTGGGCGAAGTATCTGATGGCAGGCGCAATGGTAGCGATTCTTGCGGCCTGCTCTTCCAAACCGACCGATCGCGGTCAACAGTATAAAGACGGGAAGTTATCCCAGCCTTTCTCTTTAGTTAATCAGCCTGATGCTGTCGGTGCTCCGATCAACGCCGGCGATTTCTCCGAGCAGGTTTACCAGATCCGCAATGCGTCGCCGCGTCTGTATGGCACTCAGAGTAGCGTGTACAACGCCGTCCAGGACTGGCTGAAAGCAGGCGGTGATACGCGCAACATGCGCCAGTTTGGTATTGACGCCTGGCAGATGGAAGGGGCGGATAACTACGGTAACGTCCAGTTCACAGGGTATTACACGCCCGTGATTCAGGCGCGACACACGCGCCAGGGTGAGTTCCAGTATCCTATCTACCGTATGCCGCCAAAACGCGGTCGTCTGCCTTCTCGTGCAGAGATCTACGCGGGTGCGCTGAGCGAAAACTACGTTCTGGCTTACAGCAACTCCCTGATGGATAACTTCATCATGGACGTTCAGGGCAGTGGCTACATCGATTTTGGTGACGGTTCGCCGCTTAACTTCTTCAGCTATTCCGGTAAAAACGGCCACGCCTATCGCAGTATTGGTAAGGTGCTGATCGACCGCGGTGAAGTGAAGAAGGAAGATATGTCGATGCAGGCGATCCGCGAGTGGGGTGAAAAGCACAGTGAAGCCGAGGTGCGTGAACTGCTGGAGCAGAACCCGTCGTTCGTCTTCTTTAAACCGCAAAACTTCGCACCGGTGAAGGGGGCGAGTGCCGTTCCGCTGATTGGCCGTGCGTCGGTGGCATCGGATCGTTCTATTATTCCTGCGGGTACCACGCTGCTGGCGGAAGTCCCGCTGCTGGACAACAACGGTAAATTCAACGGTCAGTATGAGCTGCGTCTGATGGTGGCGCTGGATGTGGGCGGGGCGATTAAAGGCCAGCACTTCGATATTTATCAGGGCATTGGTCCGGATGCTGGCCACCGTGCGGGCTGGTATAACCACTACGGACGCGTGTGGGTGCTGAAGGCCGCACCGGGTACCGGAAACGTATTCAGCGGTTGATTGTGGTATTCTGAGCGCAATACGGATTACTTGTTCAGGGTGAGGAAGAACCTCACCCTTTTTACATCTGAGGTTTTATGTCTGTGGTAATCAGCGATGCCTGGCGTCAGCGTTTTGGCGGCACGGCACGTCTCTATGGTGAAAAAGCCCTGCAGCTGTTTGCGGATGCGCATGTCTGCGTCGTGGGCATCGGTGGTGTGGGGTCGTGGGCGGCAGAGGCGCTGGCGAGAACCGGTATTGGCGCAATCACGCTGATTGATATGGATGACGTTTGCGTCACCAATACCAACCGTCAAATCCATGCCCTTCGTGATAACGTCGGCCTGGCAAAGTCTGAAGTGATGGCGGAACGCATTCGTCTCATTAATCCGGAATGTCGCGTGACGGTGATCGACGACTTTGTCACGGCAGATAACGTCGCGGAGTACATGAGCAAAGGCTATAGCTATGTGATTGACGCTATCGACAGCGTGCGTCCCAAAGCGGCGCTGATCGCCTACTGCCGTCGCTACAAGGTGCCACTGGTCACGACGGGCGGCGCGGGCGGGCAAATCGATCCGACGCAAATCCAGGTCGCCGACCTGGCGAAAACCATTCAGGATCCGCTGGCGGCAAAGCTGCGTGAACGCCTGAAAAGCGACTTTAACGTGGTGAAGAGCAGCAAAGGCAAGCTGGGCGTTGATTGCGTGTTCTCGACCGAAGCGCTGGTCTATCCCCAGGCGGACGGGTCGGTCTGCGCAATGAAAAGTACGGCGGAAGGACCCAAACGTATGGATTGCGCCTCAGGGTTTGGGGCGGCCATCATGGTAACCGCTTCCTTTGGCTTTGTGGCGGTTTCTCACGCCCTGAAAAAGATGATGGCGAAGGCGGAACGTCAGGCCTGAGCCTGACGTGCTGCGTCCAGTACCGCGTCGCTGAGCGCGATCAGACCCTGACCGCGTGAGGCGCTGAGCTGCGCGCGCAGCCCGAGCTCATCGAAGAACATTAGCGGCGAATGTGCTAACAATTCTGCCGCGCTTTTCCCTTCCACCGCGGTTAACAGAACCGCCAGCAGCCCGCGCACGATACGGCCTTCGCTGTCGCCGAAGAAGTGAAGCTTCTCCCCGGATACGCTAAACCCGAGCCAGACGCGGTTCTCGCAGCCAGCGATCTCTTTCGCCTGCGCTTTAAGATCGTCTGAAAGCGTGGGGAGCTGCTTGCCCAGCAGGATCAGCTGACGATATTTGTCCTCCCACTGCGTGAGGGGAGCGAAGGTCTGTTTTAAGGTCTCTTCTGTGATGACCGTGCCGAACGGATGTCCGGCTAACGCTGCTTGAGTCATTAATCCACCAGTATTTCAAGGGCGCGGTCAACGGCGCTAATCAGTGCCTCGACATCGCTTTGAGTATTATACGGCGCAAACGAGGCGCGCAGGGTGCCGCTCACGCCGAGCGCTGCCAGAAGCGGCTGGGCGCAGTGCTGTCCTGCCCGCAGGGCAATGCCGTACCCGGCCAGCAGCGTCACCATGTCGCTATGATGAACGCCTGCGAAATCAAAGGCGAGCAGGCTCGAGTCTTGTACGCGGAACGAGCGGAAACCGGGGCGTTTTTTAAGTTCTTCTTCTGCCAGCGTCGCCAGGCCGCGGCTCCAGCTCTCCGCCTGAACAATGTCTGTTTCAGTCAGCCACTCCAGCGCAGCGCTTAAGCCAATCACGCCCGCCACGTTTGGCGTACCGGCTTCCAGACGATAAGGTACATCCTGCGTTTTGAAGCCGTCGAATGTCACCTCGGTAATCATTTTGCCGCCCCCGAGCCACGGCGTCATTTGCGTCAGCCGTTCCGGCTTGCCGTAGAGTGCGCCAATGCCGGTTGGCCCGTAGAGCTTATGTCCGGAGAAGGCATAGAAGTCGATATCAAGCGCCTGCACATCAGCCGGGAAATGCACTACCCCCTGCGCCCCGTCGACCATCACCACCATACCGCTGGCATGGGCAATCTCAATAGCGCGGGCCAGATCCGGGCAGCCACCGGTGACGTTGGACATCTGCCCCAACGCCAGGATGCGGCTGCGTGGGGTAATCAGCTCGGGCAAACGTGCCACATCAGGCAGGAAGTCTGCACCCAACGGAAGTTTGACAATCTGCGCCCCCGTTTGCTCGGCCACCATCAGCCACGGCACCAGGTTAGCGTGGTGTTCCGCCTCGCTGACGATGATTTCATCTCCTGCCTGCAGCCGTGGGCGGGCATAGCACTGAGCCACCATATTAATGGCTTCGGTCGTGCCGCGCGTCCAGACGATACTTTTTCCGCTTTCAGCATTGATCAGGCGTGCAACCTGATCGCGTGCGGCTTCGTAGCGCGCGGTTAAGCGCTGCGCTTCGGCAAACTGACTGCGATGCACGTTCCCGGCGCTCAGGCTGTAGAACTGCTGCGTCGCGTCAATCACCGCCTGGGGCTTCAAAGCGGTGGCGGCGCTATCAAGGTAAACACCGGCATCGGCCAGCGCCGGAAACTGTGCGCGAAACTGCGCAGGACTGAAAGCGTTCATGGGACTCCTCATATCAATAACGCGATCGTCGCGCAATTTCAGCGGCAGGGCAAGGAGGTTGATATCTATCAGATTCGTCTGCTTATCCTGGCGACCTCGTAAAAGCAGGTTATGCTAAATAGTGTTAGGCGGATGTTTTAGCCTGTTATAAATCGAGGTTTGAATAGCATTAATTGCTAAAGGAGAATAATCATGAATAAGACAGCTGCAATCATTTCTGCCTGTGCGTTTACTTTTGCCCTGAGCGCCTGTTCTGGTAACAACTACGTGATGCATACCAACGATGGTCGTTCCATCGTTTCGGAAGGGAAACCGACAACCGATAACGATACCGGGATGATTTCGTATAAAGATGCGAACGGGAACAAGCAGCAGATCAACCGCACGGACGTGAAAGAGATGAAAGAGATCGAGCATTAACCGATCGCAGGCGAAAAAAAAGCACCGCAAGTTGGCGGTGCTACATTAATCACTATGGACAGACAGGGTAAATGTACAGGAAGTGAAAAATTGGTAGCGTTGCTACCGTGGTCTGAATCGCAGACCAATTGCAAACACAACAACACAACATCACAACCGTAAGCCAAAAGCCCTTCAGAACACGCATTCCGAAAAAAGCTCTTCGTTCCGGCTCAGGAAGTGCCGCCACTATAGGTATTTGCTGGTAGTTCCTCAACGGACAAATTATAATGGCTCAGATAAAAAAAACTAATAGGTTAAACGTTGTTTCCTATTTGTTAAATTCAGTTAACATCTAAGCCAGATAACCATGTCAAAGCGATTGCCACCCCTTAATGCATTACGCGTTTTTGATGCAGCAGCACGTCACCTCAGCTTCACCCGTGCGGCAGATGAGCTTTTTGTGACACAGGCCGCAGTAAGTCACCAAATCAAGTCTCTGGAGGATTTCCTGGGCCTTAAGCTATTTCGTCGACGCAATCGTTCATTGCTGTTGACTGAAGAGGGGCAGAGCTATTTTCAGGATATTAAAGAGATTTTTTCCCAGCTCACGGAAGCCACGCGCAAGCTGCAGGCCCGCAGTGCAAAAGGTGCCCTGACTGTCAGTTTATTGCCCAGTTTTGCCATTCAGTGGCTGGTGCCAAGACTCTCAAGCTTTAACTCAGCTTATCCGGGGATCGACGTTCGAATCCAGGCGGTGGATCGTCAGGAAGACAAGCTGGCCGATGATGTGGATGTCGCCATTTTTTACGGTCGAGGTAACTGGCCGGGCTTGCGTGTCGAGAAATTATACGCAGAATATCTGCTGCCGGTCTGCTCGCCTCTGCTGTTAACGGGCGACAAAGCGCTGAAGACCCCCGCTGACCTGGCGCAGCATACGCTTTTACATGATGCCTCTCGCCGCGACTGGCAAACGTATACCCGTCAATTAGGTCTAAGTCATATAAACGTGCAGCAGGGGCCCATTTTTAGCCACAGTGCGATGGTGCTACAGGCTGCCATTCACGGGCAGGGCGTGGCGTTGGCTAACAACGTGATGGCGCAGTCCGAAATTGAGGCAGGCCGTCTGGTTTGCCCATTTAATGACGTACTGGTCAGCAAAAATGCATTTTATCTGGTTTGTCATGACAGTCAGGCAGAACTGGGTAAAATAGCCGCCTTCCGGCAGTGGATACTGGCAAAGGCGGCAAGCGAGCAAGAGAAATTCCGCTTCAGGTATGAACAATAACGTTTGTGTGCCGGGCACGCATTAATTCAGGACTTAAACATGACCAGCCGATTCATGCTTATTTTTGCCGCGGTGAGTGGCTTTATTTTTGTTGCACTGGGCGCCTTTGGCGCACATGTATTGAGCAAGTCGTTGGGTGCTGTCGAGATGGGCTGGATCCAGACCGGCCTTGAATACCAGGCGTTCCATACGCTGGCTATTTTCGGACTGGCGGTGGCGATGCAGCGTCGGATCAGCATCTGGTTTTACTGGAGCAGCGTTTTTCTGGCGCTGGGTACTGTGCTGTTCAGCGGCAGCCTCTACTGTCTGGCACTTTCACATCTGCGCCTGTGGGCGTTTGTTACACCCGTCGGCGGCGTCAGCTTCCTGGTGGGGTGGGTATTAATGTTTATCGGAGCTATCCGTCTGAAACGCAAGGGCGTTGTTCATGAATAAAGTTGTTTTATATTGTCGCCCGGGGTTTGAGAAAGAGTGCGCCGCGGAAATTACCGATAAAGCGGCGAAGCGCGACGTCTTCGGCTTTGCCCGCGTGAAAGAGAATGCGGGCTATGTGGTCTTTGAATGCTATCAGCCCGAAGATGCGGATAAGCTGGCGCGCGAACTGCCGTTTAGCTCGTTGATCTTCGCTCGTCAGATGTTTGTGGCGGGTGAGCTGTTGAAAGACCTTCCCCCGGAAGACCGCATCACGCCAATTGTCGGCATGCTGCAGGGCGTAGTGGAGAAGGGCGGCGATCTGCGCGTGGAAGTGGCGGATACTAACGAAAGTAAAGAGCTGATGAAATTCTGCCGCAAATTTACCGTGCCGCTACGCGCGGCGCTGCGTGATGCGGGCGTGCTAACGAACTACGAAACGCCGAAGCGTCCGGTAGTACACATCTTCTTTATCGCTCCGGGCTGTTGTTATGCCGGCTATTCGTATACCAACAATAATTCGCCATTCTATATGGGGATCCCGCGTCTGAAGTTCCCGTCGGATGCACCGAGCCGCTCAACCCTGAAGCTGGAAGAGGCCTTCCACGTCTTTATCCCGGCCGATGAGTGGGACGAGCGTCTGGCTAACGGTATGTATGCCGTCGATCTTGGCGCGTGCCCGGGCGGCTGGACCTATCAGCTGGTGAAACGCAATATGTGGGTATCGTCTGTCGATAACGGCCCAATGGCGCAAAGCCTGATGGACACCGGGCAGGTAACCTGGCTGCGTGAAGACGGTTTCCGCTATCGTCCGACCCGTAACAACATCTCCTGGATGGTGTGCGACATGGTTGAGAAGCCAGCAAAAGTGGCCGCGCTGATGGCCTCCTGGCTGGTGAACGGCTGGTGCCGCGAGACCATTTTCAACCTTAAGCTGCCGATGAAAAAGCGCTACGAGGAGGTCTCTCAGAACCTGGCCTACATCCAGGCGCAACTGGATGAGCACGGTATTAACGTGGAGATCCAGGCGCGTCAGCTGTATCACGATCGCGAAGAGGTGACGGTACATATTCGTCGCTGGTGGGCGGCCGTAGGCGGGCGTCGCGACGAGCGATAGCGCGCGCTTTGTTTTGCCCGGTGGCGCTGTGCTTGCCGGGCCAACAAAACCGTGAACCGTTTAACGCTCTAACCGCAACTGCTGCAAATTCCCGTCCAGCTGTAAATCCGTCTGTAACGTCGCCACATCCCGACAGATAAACGCCATCTCTTTGTGCGCCTCCAGCTTTTTACGCCATTTTTCCGGCACGTCATCCAGCCTGGCGTATATCCCCTCCAGACTCTGAAAATCTGTCAGCAGCTGGGCGGCGCTCTTCGGCCCGATGCCCGCGACACCCGGTACCTTCGAGCTGCTTATCCCCGCCAGTCCCCAGTAGTCAGGCAGTTGTTCTGGTGAGACGCCAAACTCGCTGGCAATAAATGGCGCGTCCAGCCAGCGTTTCTGGAAGTAATCGCGGATGCGGATGGTGGGAGAGAGAAGCTGGCAGTAGCCTTTGTCCGTTGAAACGATAGTGGCCTGATGTCCGGCACTCGCTACCTTGACCGCAAGCGTCGCGGCCAGATCGTCCGCTTCGTTGCCGTGTGCGCCCCAGCAGGGAACGCCGCGTTGTTCAAAGGCCGCGCGAATAACGGGCATTTCGGCATGCAGGTCGTCCGGCATCGGCGCGCGTCCGGCCTTGTAGTCAGGGAGACGCTGGTGTCGCCAGCCGCTGTTCCGCGCTTCGTCATCAAACACTGCCACTGCATGGGTAGGTTCGCTATGGCGAATAAGCTGCTCCAGCGCGTGCAGGCAAGTGTCCTTACAGGGCGTGCCCTGTACCGCATGGATACGGCGAATCAGGTTGAGCGCGTCGACGATAAGTAAATGAACAGCCACAGATAATCTCCCTTAAAGCTAATGGGTAAAGGGTATCACTGTCAGCGGGTTGAAACGAATAGCGTGAGGGAAAACAGGAAGAAGCCTCGCAAAACGAGGCTTCCTGAGAGGTTTAATCGCAGGTCACGATCTTCATCGCCAGGCCGCCGCGAGAGGTTTCGCGGTATTTGGCGTTCATATCTTTGCCGGTTTCGTACATGGTTTCGATAACTTTATCGAGACAGACGCGCGGTTCGCTGGTGCGGCGCAGGGCCATACGTGCCGCGTTCACCGCCTTCACGGAGGCGATCGCGTTACGCTCGATGCACGGTACCTGTACCTGCCCGGCAACCGGGTCACAGGTCAGACCCAGGTTATGCTCCATGCCGATTTCCGCCGCAATGCACACCTGAGCCGGGCTCGCGCCCAACAGTTCAGCCAGACCCGCCGCCGCCATGGAGCAGGCCACGCCGACTTCACCCTGGCAGCCCACTTCCGCACCGGAAATCGACGCGTTCATCTTATACAGAGAACCAATCGCGCTGGCGACCAGCAGGTAGCGCGCCAGAGAGTTGGCGTTGACCTCACGGATAAACTTGTCGTAGTACGCCAGCACAGCCGGAACGATACCGCATGCGCCGTTGGTCGGCGCGGTGACCACGCGGCCCCCTGCGGCGTTCTCTTCATTCACCGCCAGGGCGAACATGTTAATCCAGTCCACGACGGCCATGGGGTCGGTAGTCGTCTTGTCGGTGCTCACCAGCATACGGCGCAGCGCCGCCGCACGACGCGGTACGCGAAGCTTGCCAGGCAGAACGCCTTCGGTAGTGATCCCGCGCTCAATACCGCCGCGCATCACTTCCCAGACGCTGGTGAAGTGCTGCTCGAGTTCCTCTTTGCTGTGAAGGGCCAGCTCGTTTTTCATCATCAGGCCAGAGAGGGAAAGCCCCGTTTCCTGGCAATGACGCTGAAGATCCGCCGCCGTTTTGTACGGATACGGCACTTCAACAGAAGAGGTACTGGTTTGACCAAAGTGGTCTTCGTCGACGATAAAACCGCCGCCGATAGAGTAATACGTCTGGCTGTAAACCGCTTTGTCGCCGGCCAACGCGGTAATGCGCATGCCGTTTTCGTGCAGCGACAGGTTGTCCGCATGGAAATTCATGCAATGGTCAACCGGGAATTCAACCTCATGCTCACCGTTCGCCAGCAGCAAACGACCGTGGGTGTTCACATCCTGGATGAAGCCAGGGATCGCATCAATATCAACGGTATCCGGCAGGTTCCCCGCCAGGCCCATGATAATGGCGATATCGGTATGGTGGCCTTTCCCGGTCAGAGAAAGAGAACCGTAAACATCGACAACCACGCGGGTAACGTCGTGCAAGATGCCGCGTGCAATCAAGTCGTCCGTGAACTGCTTACCGGCTTTCATTGGTCCGACGGTGTGAGAGCTGGAAGGACCAATACCGATTTTGAAGATATCGAATACGCTAATCATGATGCGTCCATTGCTTTCAGTCAGAGAGGGAGGAGTGCGCCGTCCGAAGACGGCGCGGGTGACAATCAGAACATGGTGTACAGGGAGTAGAAGATCGCAGAGATAGCGATAAGACCCATGATAACCACGAAGACATTACTCACATGGCCGCTGTACTTACGCATGGCTGGCACTTTCTGAATCGCATACATCGGCATCAGGAACAGAATCATCGCGATGACCGGGCCACCCAGCGTTTCAATCATACCCAGGATGCTTGGGTTCAGGGTCGCTACCGCCCAGGTGGTGAGCAGCATGAACAGCGCAGTGATTTTATTCAGCTTGCTGATTTCAATGCTCTTGCCTTTACCACGCAGAGATTTAATCACCATACCGTTGAAGCCTTCGCGTGCGCCCAGGTAGTGGCCCAGGAAGGATTTGGTGATGGCGATCATCGCGATGATCGGTGCCATCCACGCAATCAGCGGTGCGTTAAAGTGGTTCGCCAGGTAAGACAGAATAGAGATGTTCTGATCTTTCGCTGCCGCCAGGTCTGCCGGGGAGAGGCTCAGTACGCAGCTGAAGACGAAGAACATCACGGTCAGCACCATCATGATGTGAGCGCGAGCCAGGATGCTGGAGCACTTCTTCTCAGCGCCATTACCGTACTCTTCACGTTTCGCCACCGCGAAAGAGGAGATGATCGGGGAGTGGTTGAAGGAGAAGACCATGACCGGGATTGCCAGCCACAGGGTCATCAGCAGGCCGTTACCGGTTGCAGACGCGCTGCTCAGGGACAGCGTTTCCAGTGCGGCACCGTTCCACTGTGGGATCAGGTAGCAGGCCAGCAGCATCAGTGCAGCGACAAACGGGAATACCAGCACGCTCATGGCTTTCACAATCATCTGCTCACCGAAGCGCACGATGGTCATCATGCCGACAATCAGGATCAGAGACAGGATGGCACGCGGTGGTGGCGTCATGTGCAGCTGGTGCAACATGAAGCTTTCAACGGTGTTGGTGATGGCCACGCTGTAAACCAGCAGGATGGGATAAATCGCGAAGAAGTAGAGCAGGGTAATCAGTTTACCTGCACCCACGCCGAAGTGTTCTTCAACAACTTCAGTGATGTCTTCGCCCGGGTTTTTACCGGACAGCACGAAGCGGGTCAGACCGCGGTGTGCGAAGTAGGTCATCGGGAAGGCGATGATGGCCATGATGATCAGCGGAATCAGACCGCCGACGCCTGCGTTGATAGGAAGAAACAGTACACCAGCGCCGATTGCTGTGCCGTAAAGGCCAAGCATCCACATGGTATCCGTTTTGCGCCAACCACTTCGGGATTCAATCGAAGCAACGGTGCTGGTTTGAGTGGTTTCCATCTATATCTCCTGGAGGAAGCAAATTGTCAGGTTTCTAGTCAAATCCGATGAAAAAGTGCCTGACGGTAATATGAAATTCGTTCAGTGACGGTTTTTTAATAATTTTCGCCCGTAACTATTGGCGGGCGGAAAGATACATTCTCGTTATGAATCTATCAGTGATCCTGATCCCAAATGCAATAATCCACTTATGAAGTGGGCATCTTTAGACCATTTATCTGTTAAAAAAACATCAAAGAGAATTTACGCGCGCGCAGGCTATCACCAACGACATGTAAGCTAAAAGGGCGGCCCGCGAGATAGGTGTCTTTTGCTGTAAAGAAATGGCTTTTTAGGATTTTCTGGCGGGTAATTTAGATTAAGGCTGATAATTTGCGGTTGCTAATGCGAGGTAATCGTTTGCGTTTGCGGCGAGTTTGTTAAAGACATAAGTGATATCTATGAATTGATTCGGTAATAAAAAAGCCGGGACGCACAACAGGGCGTCCCGGCTTTAACGACAACAGACCAACCGTTACGTGCAGATTTCGTAGCACGGAATATAGGCTGAGCCCGGCAACTTCATACGGTGTTGGGCCACAAAGCCCTGAAGCATGTCATCCATGCGACGCATCATCTCCCGGTCACCGTGGATCTTGTACGGACCATACTGCTCAATCGCGCGAATGCCCATCTCTTTCACGTTCCCCGCGACAATCCCGGAGAAGGCGCGACGCAGATCGGCAGCCAGCACTTCCACCGGCTGGTCCGGGTAGAGTTTGAGGTTCGCCATATTTTCATGGGTAGGCTCAAACGGGATCTGCAGATCGGGCGCAATACGAATTGACCAGTTGAAGCTGTAAGCATCGCCGGTATCACGACGATTCTCTTTCACCAGCGGCATCGCTTTTTTCATCTGACGCGCCACTTCCGCCGCGTCATCGATGATGATGCGGTAGTGACGACGCGCGGTTTCTCCCAGCGTATGCACGATAAACTCGTCCAGCACGCGGAAGTAGTCTGCGCTCTCTTTTGGCCCGGTCAGGATCAGCGGCAGAACCTGATCTTTGTTGGCCGGGTTCATCAGAATACCCAGCAGATAGAGCAGCTCTTCCGCCGTGCCCACGCCGCCCGGGAAGATGATAATACCGTGCGCGATACGGACAAACGCCTCCAGGCGTTTCTCGATATCCGGCATGATAATCAGCTCGTTCACCAGTGGGTTAGGCGGCTCAGCGGCAATGATTGACGGCTCGGTCATGCCGATAAACCGACCCTCTTTGTAACGCTGCTGCGCATGACCCACCGCGGCACCTTTCATTGGCGCTTCCATTGCCCCAGGACCACAGCCGGTACAGATATTCAGCTCACGCAGGCCAAGCTGCGTTCCTACCCGGCGGGCATAGAGATATTCGGTTTCGTTAATCGAGTGACCGCCCCAGCAGACCACCATGTTCGGGGCTTCGCCAACGTGCAGGGCACGTGCGTTGCGCAGAATAGAGAATACCAGGTTGGTAATATGGACCGAGCTTTCCAGATCGAGATGCTGGAAACGGCCTGCGTTGTGGATCTGCCCGTTAACAAACAGGATGTCACGCAGTACGGCAAACAGGTTGGCCTGAAGGGAACGAATGATACGCCCGTCAACAAAGGCCTCTTCTGGCGGGTTGATCACTTCCAGTTTCACGCCGCGCTCGCGGCGCAGCACGTTGATATCAAAGCTTTCGAAGCGGGACAGCAGTTCTTTACTGTTATCTGTCAGGCTTCCGGAGTTCAGTACGGCAAGTGAACAGTTACGAAACAATTGATACAAATCGCTGCTGGCCGTGCGTTTAAGCATGTCCACTTCCAGCTGCGACAACATATCCATTGAGCCAAGCGGGCTAATATGTGTAATCAAGTGAGCTCCTTATGGGACGAATATCGTCATTCCCTTTGATTACAATAGCCCTGGCGTGTGAGGTTTCACAACACTTCGGGCGGAATACCGCCCGCATATTGTGAAAAAATTTATATTATTGACGTACCAGGCGACCCGTCGCTGGCACAAAATCAGTGTTGGTGCGCCACGGGTTAATGTCCAGCCCACCACGTCGGGTATAGCGCGCGTAAACGCTCAACTTCTCTGGCTGGCAGAAACGCTGGATATCACTAAAGATTCGCTCCACGCACTGCTCGTGGAATTCGTTGTGATGGCGGAACGACACCAGATAGCGCAGCAGCTTTTCGCGATCGATTTTCGGGCCGCGATACTGGATCTGCACCGAACCCCAGTCCGGCTGGTGGGTAATCAGACAGTTGGATTTCAGCAGATGGCTGACCAGCGTCTCTTCAACCACCTTGCCGCTCGCCGCGTTTTCGAGGTAATCGGCGCTGAATTCATAATTCTCCACCTCGATATCCTGATCGTCAATGCAGGTTCCGTTGAAGTGGGCGATCGGCTGCCCTTCCAGTTCGTGCAGGCGATATAGCGAAACGCTGACATGACCCTGAGCACAGGCGGTTAAATCGCGTTCCAGCGTCTGCTGAACCTCATCCCAGTGATTAAATTTGGTCTGGTTGAAACTGTTGAGATAGAGCTTAAAGCTCTTGGATTCCACCAGATTCTGGCTGGCGTAATCCAGCTCAACGTGTCCGACCGCCACTTGCGGCAGGCCGCGCGCGTTGAGCCAGGAGATTTCATACAGCGTCCAGATATCGCCGCCCACGAACGGCAGCGCGTCCGCGTGCAATCCCAGAGGATCGCGGTTCAGGCTGCGCGGAACACCCTGCAGCAGGCTTGCATCGTAGGTATCGCGGTAATCGGTCGATTTACCCAGCGTTAAGCCGGTTAACGCCTGATGATTTTCGTAAGACATGTTTCATAGCCACTTTACAGGTACACTTATGGGCTGAGTTTATCCTGTCTTACAAGAAGAGAGAAATCGGTGGACATCGAAACTGCAAATGCCCTTACTACCTTCACGACCCGCTATTGCGATGCGTGGCATGAAAAGCATGGAACGTGGCCGCAAAGTGCTGAATTATATGGCGTACCGTCACCGTGCATTATCTCTTCTCAGGATGATTATGTTATCTGGCAGCCGAAGCCGAGTAACGCCGGGCAAAATGTAAATGCGGTTGAACGGGCTATGGAGATTGTGGTACAACCAGCGGTTCACGCGTTTTATGTCACGCAATTTGCAGGGGATATGCCCGCTCGCTTGGGTGATTTGACGCTGACGCTGTTGCAGACCTGGAGCGAAGACGATCTGCAGCGTGTTCAGGAAAACCTGATTGGTCATCTGGTCACGCAAAAACGCCTTAAGCTTTCTCCGACGCTCTTTATTGCTACGCTCGACAGTGACCTGGATGTGATTTCCGTCTGTAACCTGTCTGGCAAAGTGATTAAAGAGACCATCGGCACCCGCAATCGCGAGACCCTCGCCCCTTCACTTGCGGATTTCCTTACCCGACTTGAGCCTCTTCTGTAATCCATAATGCTACAGCGCGTGTGAGAGATCTCTTACAAGGTTTGTGAGAGATCGCTGGAACATTCAGTATTACCTCATTTAATTAAGATTAATATCACGCTGTTTTTCAATGGATTAGCTGTTTATCGCAGCTTTTATAGGGCTTTCTTACGTCTTACAACGCTCCCCTGGTGGGTTGTAAGACGAAGCGGAATAGCGGATTCTATCTCTGTCGACAGGACGCCGACACGAGAAACGAACATCAGGATGATGGCGTTTCTTACTCAGGACACGTCAGGATGACGCTGCATGAAGGCTTCTGGATGAAGCAAAGGGATAACGCAGGACGCGTAAGGGACACCTCCAGGAAGGAGAACGAGAGCCGAACAGGACGGTCGGTGGGTCAGGAAGGCCAGGACGTTTCAGGATGAAACAAGCACGTCAGGAAGATGTGTGCAGGATGCGAAAGGTAGACGGATGACCAGCCCTTCGGGCATCAGGAAAAGTTGTCACGGATGAGCAGGGAGCACGAATTGTAGCTGGAATGCTGCGGAACGAACCGGGAGCACTGTTTTTACAGTGCTCCCTTTTTTTATTTCTGCCTCCCGCAATGCTATGCTGCGCGCCGTTCACTTTTTCAGTTGAGGTTACCATGACGCAACACGATAGCATTCGTGCTCAGTTGCACGCCATCGAAGCCCTTTTGCGCCAACATCAGCTGTGGCAAGAGACCGCGCCGCAGCCGGAAGCGTTCGCCAGCACCCAGCCATTTTGTCTGGATACCCTGGCCCCGTTCGAGTGGCTCCAGTGGGTGTTAATTCCGCGCATGCACGCGCTGCTGGAAGGCGGTCATCCGCTGCCGCAGGCGTTTGCGGTGTCTCCCTATTATGAAATGGCCCTTGAGGCGACGCACCCTGCGCGCTCGGTCATGCTGGTTGAGCTGGAAAAACTGGATGCCCTGTTTGCCGGTGAAGATGCATGACGCTTGAGATCCTCTATCAGGACGAGTGGCTGGTGGCGGTGAATAAACCGTCTGGCTGGCTGGTGCACCGCAGCTGGCTGGATCGCGACGAGAAAGTGGTCGTGATGCAGACCGTACGCGACCAGATTGGTCAGCATGTTTTTACCGCCCATCGTCTCGACAGACCGACCTCCGGCGTGCTGCTGATGGGGCTTTCCAGCGAGGCGGGACGTCTGCTGTCTCAGCAGTTCGAACAGCACCAGATCCAGAAACGCTACCACGCGATCGTGCGCGGCTGGCTGACGGACGCCGCCACGCTCGACTATCCGCTGGTAGAGGAGCTGGATAAAATCGCCGATAAATTTGCCCGCGATGACAAAGGCCCGCAGCCTGCCGTGACGGATTATCGCGGCATGGCGACCACGGAAATGCCGGTGGCAACCAGCAAATTCCCCACTACGCGCTACAGCCTGGTTGAGCTTTTGCCCAAAACCGGGCGTAAACACCAGCTGCGACGCCATCTTGCGCACCTGCGCCACCCGATTATTGGCGACAGCAAGCACGGCGATCTGCGCCAGAATCGCAGCGCGGCCGAGCATTTTGGCTGTAACCGACTGATGTTACACGCCAGCGAGCTTAGCCTGACCCACCCGTTTACCGGCGAACCGCTGAATATCCGTGCAGGGCTGGACGATGTCTGGATGCAGGCGCTGTCACAGTTTGGCTGGCTGGGGCAACTCCCCGAAAATGAAAGGGTTGAGTTTGTATCTGGCAACGTTCAGGATGAACAGTAAACGCATTCATAGGGAAAAATATCATGGCTGAAGTAGGCATTTTTGTCGGCACTATGTACGGCAACTCACTGCTGGTAGCGGAAGAGGCTGAGGCGATTCTGGCAAGCCAGGGCCATAAAGCCACGGTCTATGAAGACCCGGAACTGGCAGACTGGGAAAAGTACAAAGATAAATACATTCTGGTGGTGACGTCCACTACCGGGCAGGGCGATCTGCCGGACAGCATCGTGCCACTTTTCCAGGGCATTAAAGACCAGCTTGGCTATCAGCCGGACGTTCGCTACGGCATCATTGCCCTGGGCGACAGCTCTTACGCAAACTTCTGCGGCGGCGGCAAGCAGTTTGATGCGCTCCTGCAGGAACAGAGCGCCCAGCGCGTCGGCGAGATGCTTCTGATTGATGCCGGTGAGCATCCTGAACCGGAAAGCGAATCGAACCCGTGGGTCGAGCAGTGGGCTACGCTCCTGAAATAGTTTTCCAGGCCGGGTCAGGCGAAGCCGCCACCCGGCAATACACCCCGCACCAAACCTCAATTCCGTGAACCACCTTCCACTTGCCTGGGCTTATGCCATAAACAACCGCTCGCACACCCTTTAATACTGTGTTTTTGCACGGTGAGAGAACGTGCCACTCCTTCATATACTTTTCCGGTCACTTATAAAACGGCTTCAGGCCGTACCAAAACGACAAAACACATCTCATTCTGATTACCCTACCGGTGCTGTACAGAATGAACCAGGCGAAAGCTATGTTTCAGGAGTGCAACAATGAGTACATTAAGCCACGCAGCGAGCAGCGCTGAGAAGCGCACGAATGCCCGCTACTGGATAGTGGTGATGCTGTTTATCGTCACATCCTTTAACTATGGTGACCGCGCCACGCTGTCGATTGCCGGCTCTGAAATGGCAAAAGATATCGGCCTTGATCCGGTGGGCATGGGTTACGTTTTCTCCGCATTCTCATGGGCCTACGTCATCGGGCAAATTCCAGGCGGATGGCTTCTGGACCGTTTTGGCTCTAAACGTGTCTATTTCTGGTCCATCTTTATCTGGTCTGCATTTACCCTTTTGCAGGGCTTTGTCGATGTTTTCAACGGTTTTGGCATTATCGTCGCGCTCTTTACGCTGCGCTTCCTGGTAGGTCTGGCAGAAGCGCCTTCCTTCCCGGGGAACAGTCGTATTGTCGCGGCCTGGTTCCCGGCGCAGGAGAGGGGAACGGCGGTGGCGATTTTTAACTCCGCCCAATATTTCGCCACGGTGATCTTCGCGCCCATTATGGGCTGGCTGACGCACGAAGTGGGCTGGTCGCACGTCTTCTTCTTTATGGGCGGGCTAGGGATCATCATTAGCTTCGTCTGGCTGAAAGTGATCCACGAACCGAATCAGCATCCTGGCGTAAACAAGAAAGAGCTGGAGTACATTGCGGAAGGTGGTGCGCTGATCAACATGGATCAGAAGTCCGGGAAAGTAAAAGTCCCGTTCAGCCAGAAATGGGCGCAGATCAAACAGCTTGTCGGTACGCGGATGATGATCGGCATCTATCTGGGCCAGTACTGTATCAACGCGCTAACCTACTTTTTCATCACCTGGTTCCCGGTGTATCTGGTGCAGGCGCGAGGGATGTCGATCCTGAAAGCGGGATTTGTTGCTTCGGTCCCGGCGATCTGCGGCTTTATCGGTGGCGTGCTCGGCGGGGTGATATCCGACTGGCTGATGCGCCGCACCGGATCGCTGAACATCGCGCGTAAAACGCCGATTGTGCTCGGCATGCTGCTCTCCATGACTATGGTGTTCTGCAACTACGTCAGCGCCGAGTGGATGGTTATCGGCTTTATGGCGATGGCCTTCTTCGGCAAAGGCATTGGCGCGCTGGGCTGGGCGGTGATGGCGGATACCGCGCCAAAAGAGATCAGCGGCCTGAGCGGCGGTCTTTTCAACATGTTTGGCAACATTTCCGGGATTGTTACGCCAATCGCGATTGGCTACATCGTTGGTACGACGGGCTCATTCAACGGTGCACTGATCTACGTCGGCGTGCATGCGCTGGTGGCAGTCCTGAGTTACCTGGTGCTGGTGGGGGATATCAAACGTATTGAACTCAAACCCGTAGTGGAGCGTGGCTGATGACAACGCAATCAAGCCCCATCGTGACTGAAATGAACGTTATTCCCGTGGCCGGGCAGGACAGCATGCTGCTCAATATTGGCGGCGCGCACAATGCGTGGTTTACCCGCAATATCGTGGTGTTGACTGATAGCGCAGGAAATACTGGCGTGGGTGAGGCGCCTGGCGGGGAGGTGATCTACCAGACCCTGGTCGATGCAATTCCGCAGGTGGTGGGCCAGGAGGTTGCCCGCCTGAACAAGGTGGTTCAACGGGTGCATAAGGGCAATCAGTCGGCAGATTTTGATACCTTCGGTAAAGGAGCCTGGACGTTTGAGCTGCGCGTCAACGCGGTGGCCGCGCTGGAGGCCGCCCTGCTTGATTTACTGGGTAAGGCGCTGAATGTCCCGGTCTGCGAGCTGCTGGGGCCGGGCAAACAGCGTGATGCCGTCACCGTGCTGGGCTATCTGTTCTACGTGGGCGATCGCACGAAAACCGATCTCCCCTATCTGGCGCAATCACCGGGTAACCACGACTGGTATCAGCTGCGCCACCAGCAAGCCCTTACCCGCGACGCGGTGGTCCGCCTGGCCGAGGCGGCTCAGGATCGCTACGGCTTCAAAGATTTCAAGCTCAAGGGTGGCGTGCTGCCCGGTGAGCAGGAGATTGAAACCGCCCGGGCGTTGAAAAAACGTTTCCCGGAGGCGCGTATCACCGTTGACCCTAACGGCGCCTGGCTGCTGGAGGAAGCCATCAGCCTGTGCAAAGGTCTGGGAGACGTGCTGACCTACGCAGAAGACCCGTGTGGCGCGGAGCAGGGCTTCTCTGGCCGTGAAGTCATGGCCGAATTCCGACGTGCCACGGGCTTACCGGTCGCCACCAATATGATTGCCGCTAACTGGCGCGAAATGGGTCATGCGGTGATGCTGAACGCCGTCGATATTCCGCTGGCGGACCCGCACTTCTGGACGCTCTCCGGCGCGGTGCGTGTGGCGCAACTGTGCGATGACTGGGGACTGACCTGGGGCTGCCACTCCAACAATCACTTCGACATTTCGCTGGCGATGTTCACCCACGTTGGCGCCGCGGCACCGGGAAACCCGACCGCTATCGACACCCACTGGATTTGGCAGGAAGGCGAAGCCCGCCTGACGAAAAATCCGCTGGAAATCAAAAATGGCAAGATTGCTGTACCCGATGCGCCGGGCCTGGGCGTGGAGCTTGACTGGGATCAGCTTCATAAAGCCCACGAGGCGTATAAAAAGCTACCGTGCGGTGCGCGTAATGACGCAGGCCCGATGCAATACCTTATTCCCGGCTGGACATTTGACCGTAAGCGCCCTGTTTTTGGACGTCACTGATAAAAGGATTACACGATGAGTACTTTTACGACCCCTGTCGTCACTTCCATGCAAATCATTCCGGTCGCGGGTCATGACAGCATGCTGATGAACCTGAGCGGGGCACATGCACCGTTCTTTACCCGCAATATTGTCATTATCAAAGACAATGCCGGCCATACCGGTGTGGGTGAAATTCCAGGCGGGGAGAAGATCCGTAAAACGCTGGAGGATGCCATTCCGCTAGTGGTGGGCAAAACGCTGGGTGAGTACAAAAATGTCCTCAACACCGTGCGCAACACCTTTGCCGACCGCGATGCGGGTGGCAGGGGGCTGCAAACCTTCGATCTGCGAACCACCATCCACGTGGTGACCGGGATTGAAGCCGCAATGCTGGATTTGCTGGGCCAGCACCTGGGCGTTAACGTCGCCTCGCTGCTGGGGGAGGGGCAGCAGCGTTCAGAAGTAGAAATGCTTGGCTATCTGTTCTTTGTCGGCAATCGCACACTGACGCCGCTGCCGTACCAAAGCCAGACGAAGGAAGCATGCGACTGGTACCGGCTGCGCCATGAAGAGGCGATGACCCCGGATGCGGTGGTGAGGCTGGCGGAAGCGGCATACGAAAAATATGGCTTCAATGATTTCAAACTGAAAGGCGGCGTGCTGGCGGGTGAAGAAGAGGCAGAGGCCATTTCCGCGCTGGCAAAACGCTTCCCACAGGCGCGCGTGACGCTTGATCCAAACGGTGCATGGTCGCTTGATGAAGCGATCAAAATAGGTAAACAGCTCAAAGGTGTGCTGGCGTATGCCGAGGATCCCTGCGGGGCCGAGCAAGGTTTCTCGGGCCGCGAAGTGATGGCGGAATTCCGTCGCGCAACAGGGCTGCCGACCGCGACCAATATGATTGCCACCGACTGGCGTCAGATGGGGCATACCCTGTCATTACAATCCGTCGATATTCCGCTGGCTGACCCGCACTTCTGGACGATGCAGGGCTCGGTCCGCGTGGCGCAGATGTGCCATGAGTTTGGCCTGACCTGGGGATCGCATTCTAATAACCACTTCGACGTGTCGCTGGCAATGTTCACCCACGTTGCCGCCGCCGCACCGGGCACCATTACCGCTATCGACACCCACTGGATCTGGCAGGAGGGGAATCAGCGTCTGACCAAAGCGCCGTTTGAGATAAAAGGTGGCATGGTGCAGGTGCCTTCAACGCCGGGATTGGGCATTGAGCTCGATATGGACCAGGTGATGAAAGCGCACGAGCTTTATCAGAAACACGGTCTGGGCGCGCGGGACGACGCGATGGCGATGCAGTATCTGATCCCCGACTGGACATTCGACAATAAACGTCCGTGCATGGTACGATAAACGCACTGGGACCGCTCCCATTGGCGGTTCTTTACGTGGTGTATGCTTAACGTAACGACTATGCGTAAGGATGGCTTATGAAAATTGTTATCGCACCGGACTCGTATAAGGAAAGTTTGAGTGCGCTTGAGGTTGCGACAGCGATAGAGCGCGGTTTTCGCGAGATCTTTCCCGAGGCGGTTTACGTCAAACTGCCGGTCGCGGATGGGGGAGAAGGCACCGTTGAGGCGATGATCGCGGCAACGCAGGGGCGAAGGGTACATGTCCCGGTGACCGGTCCCCTCGGCGAGCGGGTGGAAGGATTTTACGGGATTTCGGGTGACGAACAGAGCGCCTTTATTGAAATGGCGGCGGCAAGCGGTCTGGAACTGGTTGCGCCTTCGCAGCGCGATCCCCTGAAAACGACCTCATGGGGCACAGGTGAACTTATCCGTCACGCGCTGGATGCGGGCGTTAAGCATATCATCATCGGTATCGGCGGCAGCGCCACCAATGACGGCGGGGCCGGGATGATGCAGGCGCTGGGGGCGAAGCTGCTCGACGCCAGTGAACAGCCGCTGGGGCAGGGCGGAGGCGAGCTGGGAAAACTCGCGCGTATCGACCTGAGTGGCCTGGACACGCGTCTGGCCGAGTGCCGGATTGAGGTCGCCTGCGACGTGACCAATCCTCTGGTTGGAAAGGATGGCGCGTCAGCCGTATTTGGCCCGCAAAAGGGGGCCACGCCAGAGATGATCATTACCCTGGACAATGCGCTTGCTCATTATGCGCGGATTATTGCCCGGGATCTGGATATGGATGTGCTAAACCTTGCTGGCGGTGGTGCGGCGGGGGGAATGGGCGCGGCGCTGTACGCTTTTTGCGGCGCACAGTTGCGCCAGGGCATTGAGATTGTAACCGATGCGCTGCACCTGGCCGACCAGGTGGCCGATGCAGATTTGGTTATCACCGGCGAAGGCCGCATCGACAGCCAGACGATCCACGGCAAAGTCCCGGTGGGGGTAGCGAAGGTCGCGAAACGCTTTAACAAACCCGTTATCGGGATTGCGGGCAGTCTGACGGCGGATGTTGGCGTGGTTCACGATCACGGCATTGATGCGGTGTTTAGCGTGATTTACACCATCTGCTCGCTGGAAGATGCGCTGGAAAATGCCAGCGCGAATGTACAGATGACCGCCAGAAATATCGCGGCGGTGCTGAAAGTGGGGCAGGGAATGTAGTTCTCCCTCTCCCCGTGGGAGAGGGCATCAGGCCGCACCCGCAATCGTAGGCCCGGTAAGGCGAAGCCGCCACCGGGCTTTTATCTCAGCTCCCCAATACCTTCATCGCTTCACGCGTCACGTTATCCATTTCATCCAGCAGCTCCAGAAACTCGGGTTCCAGCTCCGATTCTGGCGTACCTGCGCGCAGTTGCTGCTCCAGCAGCTGGCAGAGATTTTTAAGCCGCGGTACGCCGCTATAGCCGCAGCTGCCGTGAAGCTTGTGGATGGCTTCCAGCAGTTCATCCGGGTGTTCCCCCACAAGCTGTTCTTCAACTTTATTACGAATCTCCGGCAGAAACGCGACCAGCATTTGCAGCATCTCGCGGGCTAAATCGGGTTTACCTGCCGCCTGACGCAGCGCAAGCTGCCAGTCAAAGGTTGCGTTTTGATTGACGGCGACCTCAACCGGCTCGCTGGAAACCGTGTAGCTTCCGCCAATATGTCCCGGCTTATAGCGTAACAGCAGGTTATGAAGCTTCTCTTCGTCGATAGGTTTCGCCAGATAATCATTCATCCCGGCGCGCAGTAACTTCTCTTTCTGACCGGCCATCGCATGCGCGGTGACCGCAATCACCGGTGTTTGCTGCTGATGTGGCAGCTGGTGGATCAACTCACAGGCCCGAATGCCATCCATGCCCGGCATCTGAATATCCATCAGAATTAAATCGAACTGCATCTGTTTGGCTTGTTCAACGGCCTGCGTGCCGCTGGTGCACAGCTCCACATGCTGAACCTGATCTTCCAGCAACACGCCAATGAGCTTCAGGTTTGCCGGGTTGTCATCAACTGCCATCACGCTCATCGGCAGTTTTTGCTCATCGTTAATCAGCGGAAGGGCATGCTGGCTAAGACGGCAATACTCCGTGAGGGCGGGCAGCAGGCGGGTGGCGGTGAGGGGTTTAAGCAGACACGCGGCTGCCCCGTCGTTTTTCAACTCTTCCGCGTTTATCTGAGCGTGGCAGGGCAGCGCCAGCAGCAGATAGTCGGTCATCGACGCGGCTTTCGCCAGCCGCTCCTGCTGCATGGTCAGCTCGCCGGTGAACGTCACCGGAATACCCATCAGTAGAATGTCGTAGTGCTCAACGGCAAGCGCCGAGAAGGTAGGGCTGTAGACTACCTCCAGGGGGGTGGTGCTTAAAATATCCAGCGTGCACTGCGCGGCCGCCGCGTTAGGCTCGACGTAGGCCAGACGCTTACCTTTCAGGCAGCCCGTCACCGGACCGTCGGTCAACGCGTTCGGATTGAGATCCAGGTTAATGTGGAACCAGAAGGTTGAACCGCGGTTTGGCTGGCTGTGGAAAGAGATATCGCCGCCCATCTCGTTTACCAGCCTCTGCGTAATCACCAGCCCCAGACCGGTACCGCCATGACGACGGGAGATACTGGCATCCGCCTGGCGGAACGCCTGGAACAGACGCGACTGATCGCGCTCGGGAATACCAATCCCGGTATCGCGGATCTGAACCTCAATTTGTACCTTGTTGTTACTGAGCGCGCGTTTTTCTACCAGAATGTCGATGTTGCCGCTTTCGGTGAATTTAATGGCGTTGCCAACAAGATTGGTAATGACCTGCTGAAGGCGCAGAGGATCGCCGATGACGTTATCCGGCACGTCGTTTTTGATGTTAAGCGTCAGTTCAAGGCCTTTGTCGTGTGACGAGTGGGCGAGCAGCGTGACCACTTCATCGAGCGTACCGCGCAGCGGGAACGGTATGCTCTCCAGAATAAGCTTGCCCGCCTCCAGCTTGGAGAAGTCCAGCACGTCGTTAATGATCGCCAGCAGGCTGTTGGCCGAACGTTCAATGGTGTGCAGATGATCGCGCTGCGTCGGGTTAAGCTCGCTTTTCAGCGTCAGGCGGGTAAAGCCGATCACCCCATTGAGCGGTGTACGCAGCTCGTGCGACATATTGGCAAGGAATTCAGATTTAATCCGCGCCGCTTCCTGGGCGCGCTTTTTCGCCAGATCCAGCTCAACGTTCTGGATCTCCATCTGCTCCAGCGTTTCGCGCAGGTCAGACGTCGCCTGGTCAACGTTATGCTGCATCTCTTCGTGATAGGCCGCCAGCGACATGGCCATCGAGTTGATGCCGTTTTTCAGCATATCCAGCTCGCCCAGCATAAACCCTTCTACGCGGCTGTCGAGCTGTCCCCGGCGGATGCGGTCAACAGTATTGACCATATTGCGGATGGGGCCCGTTACGTCGCGCATCAGGCGCCAGCCGAAGATCAGTGCAATACCAATACAGAACAGCATCATCACGCCAGAGATAAAAATCTCTTTGTACTGCTGGAGCCGGACTGACTTGAGATCCAGCTCCAGCGCCACGTATCCCAGCATGTTATTGCTGGATTTGGCGTCAGATTGCGCAGACTCGTCGGGGGAATAACTTTCCGACACGATCGGCGTGCGCAGGATCATGATATCGCCGCGCCGCAGTACGGTGAGATGGCGCGGGAAAGGTGTACCGTCCGGGATTTTCAGGGCCGCCGGATCGAGATGAAAATTCGAGGTGACAAACAGGCGGTTATGTTCGTCGTAGACGGAAATGGCGCGTACGATGTCCGAGTGGCGTCGGTGGAGCACGCTGATTAACTGCCCAATGGATTCGCGGTTTTGCAGGTTCATCCCGTACTCGCTTGAGACGGCGAGCGGTTCGATGATGCTGGCGCCTGCATCCTCCAGCTGTCGCTGCAAATCGTTATAGCGGTGCACCACAAAGAAGATACTCAGCAGCAAACCGATGAGAACGGTGGGGGCGAGGATCAAAATCATCATGCGCGCGCGCAGGCTGTAGTTGGTCATGGCGTTCCGTTATGGGACAATTAAGATAATTATGTTTATGTGAGAAAAATCTCGGCGATGGCGCAATTCTACTCTGCAAAACGACGCGTGACGACGCGTCAAATCATTACTGTTGAAGCCACAGACCTTGACCCGTTTGGTCAGGGGGTGGCTCATCACAATGGTAAGACTCTGTTTATAACAGGTTTGCTGCCAACAGAACGAGCAGAAATTACGCTGACGGAAGACAAACGCCAGTACGCGCGCGGACAGGTGAAGCGTCGCCTCAACGATAGCCCGGCGCGCGTTGCGCCACGCTGTCCGCATTTTGGCGTTTGCGGAGGCTGCCAGCAACAGCATGCGAGCACAGAATTACAGCAAAAAAGCAAAAGCCGCGCCCTGGCGCGTCTGCTGAAGCACGACGTGAACGAAGTTATTGCTGATCAGCCCTGGGGCTACCGTCGCCGCGCGCGTCTGAGTCTGAGCTATCAGCCCAAAACGGCGCGGCTGGAGATGGGTTTTCGCAAAGCGGCCTCCAGCGATATTGTTGATGTGAAGCAGTGCCCTGTTTTGGTGCCCCATCTTGAAGCATTGCTTCCGCACGTGCGCACTTGCCTCTCAGGACTGGACGGCGTTCGCCATCTTGGGCATGTCGAACTGGTCATGGCCAATAATGGCCCGCTGATGGTGTTGCGCCACACCGCGCCATTATCGAAAAAAGATCGCGAAAAACTGGAACGCTTTTCGCATTCCCACGACCTGGCGCTTTTCCTTGCTCCACAAAGCGAGATACTTGAACAGGTTACCGGTGATGCGCCCTGGTATGCGTCAAACGGGCTACGCTTAACGTTTAGCCCGCGGGATTTCATTCAGGTAAATGATGGCGTAAACCAGCAGATGGTTGAGAAAGCGCTGGCGTGGCTTGATATACAGCCCACCGATCGGGTGCTCGATCTGTTCTGCGGCATGGGCAACTTCACGCTGCCGCTGGCGCGAAAAGCAGCAAGCGTCGTCGGTGTGGAAGGCGTTGAAGCGCTGGTGGCTAAAGGGCAGGAGAACGCACAACAGAACGGCTTGCAAAATGTGACATTCTTTCATCAAAATCTTGAGGAAGATGTGACGCAACAGCCGTGGGCACAGCAGGGATTTGACAAAATCCTGCTCGACCCGGCGCGCGCCGGTGCCCCGGGCGTCATGGCGCATGTGATTAAACTTGCCCCGAAGCGTGTGGTCTATGTTTCCTGTAACCCGGCAACGCTTGCCCGTGACAGTGAGGTATTAATCAGCGCGGGTTACCAAATTCAGCGTCTGGCAATGCTGGACATGTTCCCGCACACTGGGCATCTGGAATCGATGGTGTTGTTCGAGCACATCTAATTTGTTTGGCTTGTCGACTTCGACAGGCCCTGGTCCCTAAAGGAGAGGACAATGGTTGCGGTAAGAAGTGCACATCTCAATAAAGCTGGGGAGTTTGACCCACAAAAATGGATCGCAAGTCTGGGAATTTCCAGCCAGCAGTCGTGTGAACGCTTAACCGAAACCTGGGCCTACTGTCTTCGCACCACACAGGGTCATCCGGATGCCGATCTCCTTTTGTGGCGCGGCGTGGAGATGGTTGAAATCTTATCCATGCTGAACATGGATATTGAAACGCTGCAGGCCGCGTTGCTGTTTCCTCTCGCCGATGCGAACGTCGTGACGGAAGACGTGCTGCGTGAGAGCGTCGGAAAATCCGTCGTCGCGCTGATCCACGGCGTGCGCGATATGGCGGCTATCCGCCAGCTTAAAGCCGCGCACACCGATTCCGTCTCCTCTGAGCAGGTCGATAACGTCCGCCGGATGCTGCTGGCCATGGTGGATGATTTCCGCTGTGTGGTCATCAAACTGGCCGAGCGTATTGCCCACCTGCGTGAGGTGAAGGATGCGCCGGAAGACGAGCGCGTGCTGGCCGCCAAAGAGTGTACAAACATCTATGCGCCGCTGGCGAACCGGCTAGGTATCGGTCAGCTCAAATGGGAGCTGGAAGATTACTGCTTCCGTTATCTGCACCCGGCGGAATATAAGCGCATTGCCAAACTTCTGCATGAACGCCGCATCGACCGTGAGCACTATATCGAGGAGTTCGTCGGCGGCTTGCGCCAGGCGATGAAAGAAGAGAACGTGCGCGCCGAAGTCTACGGGCGACCTAAGCACATCTACAGCATCTGGCGCAAAATGCAGAAGAAACACCTCGCCTTTGACGAGCTGTTTGACGTGCGTGCCGTACGTATCGTGGCGGAACGTCTGCAGGACTGCTACGCCGCGCTGGGGATCGTCCACACTCACTTCCGCCATCTGCCGGATGAGTTTGATGACTATGTGGCTAACCCTAAACCTAACGGTTATCAGTCCATTCACACCGTGGTGCTTGGCCCTGGCGGCAAAACGGTCGAAATTCAGATCCGCACCAAACAGATGCACGAAGATGCCGAGCTGGGCGTTGCCGCGCACTGGAAATACAAAGAGGGAACGTCGGGCGGGGCGCGTTCTGGTCACGAGGATCGCATCGCCTGGCTGCGCAAGCTGATTGCGTGGCAGGAAGAGATGGCCGACTCGGGCGAAATGCTCGACGAAGTCCGCAGCCAGGTCTTTGACGATCGGGTCTACGTCTTTACCCCGAAAGGGGATGTGGTCGACCTGCCAGCCGGTTCAACGCCGCTTGATTTTGCCTACCACATCCACAGTGACGTGGGGCACCGCTGTATCGGGGCGAAAATCGGCGGGCGCATCGTCCCGTTCACTTACCAGTTGCAGATGGGCGATCAGATTGAAATCATCACCCAGAAGCAGCCTAACCCGAGCCGGGACTGGCTTAATCCGAACCTGGGGTACGTCACCACCAGCCGCGGACGCTCAAAAATTCACGCCTGGTTCCGCAAGCAGGATCGAGACAAAAATATCCTTGCCGGTCGTCAGATCCTTGACGACGAACTGGAACATATCGGGATCAGCCTGAAAGAGGCCGAGAAATTCCTGCTGCCGCGCTACAACTTCAACGAGCTTGACGAACTGTTAGCGGCAATTGGCGGCGGCGATATTCGTCTCAATCAGATGGTTAACTTCCTGCAGGCGCAGTTCAATAAGCCAAGCGCGGAAGAGCAGGACGCGGCGGCGCTGAAGCAGCTGCAGCAGAAAACCTACGCCCCGCAGCAGCGCAGTAAAGATAATGGCCGCGTAGTGGTCGAGGGAGTGGGCAATCTGATGCACCACATTGCCCGCTGCTGTCAGCCAATTCCGGGCGACGACATCGTCGGTTTTATCACCCAGGGGCGCGGGATCTCGATCCACCGTTCCGACTGTGACCAGCTTGCCGAGCTGCAGTCCCATGCGCCGGAGCGCATCGTGGAAGCGGTCTGGGGGGAGAGCTACTCCGCCGGCTACTCGCTGGTGGTGCGTGTTACCGCCAATGACCGCAGCGGCCTGCTGCGCGATATCACCACCATTCTCGCCAACGAGAAGGTCAACGTGCTGGGTGTTGCCAGCCGCAGCGATACCCGCGAGCAGCTTGCCACCATCGATATGACCATCGAAATCTACAACCTGCAGGTGCTGGGTCGCGTGCTCGGCAAACTGAACCAGGTGCCGGATGTGATTGACGCGCGTCGTCTGCACGGCGGGTAAATACACTCTTCTGTAGGCCGGGTAAGGCTTTGCCGCCACCCGGCTTGTTTTTTAATGGAAAACACTATGACTCAAATCGACCGCCTGCTCGGCATCATGAAACGCCTGCGCGATCCGGAAAACGGCTGCCCGTGGGACAAAGAGCAGACTTTCTCCACCATCGCCCCGTACACGCTTGAAGAGACCTACGAGGTGCTGGACGCCATTTCTCGCGAGGATTTTGACGACCTGCGTGGTGAACTCGGCGACCTGCTGTTCCAGGTGGTGTTCTACGCCCAGATGGCGCAGGAAGAAGGGCGCTTTAACTTTGATGATATCTGCGCCGCTATCAGCGACAAGCTTGAGCGCCGTCACCCGCATATCTTTGGCGATGCCACCGCAGGCAACAGCGCGGAAGTACTGGCCCGCTGGGAGCAGATTAAAAGCGCCGAGCGTGCTGAAAAATCCCAGCATTCGGCGCTGGACGATATTCCTCTGAGTCTGCCTGCGCTGATGCGCGCGCATAAAATTCAAAAGCGTTGTTCCGCCGTCGGTTTTGACTGGGACTCTCTGGGGCCGGTGCTGGATAAAGTGCATGAAGAGATCGACGAGGTTATGCACGAAGCGCAGCAGGCGGTGGTGGATGAAGCAAAGCTTGAGGAAGAGATGGGCGATCTGTTGTTTGCGACCGTCAACCTTTCGCGCCATTTAGGTGTAAAAGCGGAAACCGCATTGCAAAAAGCCAATCTGAAATTCGAACGTCGTTTTCGTGAAGTGGAGCGGATTGTCGCCTCGCGCGGCCTGGAAATGACCGGAATTGACCTCCAGGCGATGGAAGAAGTCTGGCAGGAAGTAAAACGCCAGGAATCTGATCTCTAACGGAATTTTGCGATCAAGCGCAATTTGTGTGATTTTTTAAATGACAAGCGCTTGATTTGCGTCAAAAACATTTACCCAAAAGGGGCTATTTTCTCACTCCTTATGTTTGTCATGGCCTGGAATGGAGACGGAGAATGAAAGTTTGTGGCGCTCGCCGTGTTCGGGTATACTACTTTCCCGTCCTGGTTATTCCATCGTTTCACCCTAACTTCTCAGGTTCAGCATGACAACGAACTATATTTTTGTGACCGGCGGGGTCGTATCCTCTCTGGGTAAAGGCATTGCCGCAGCCTCCCTCGCAGCCATTCTTGAAGCCCGTGGCCTCAATGTGACCATGATGAAACTGGATCCGTACATCAACGTCGATCCTGGCACCATGAGCCCAACCCAACACGGGGAAGTGTTCGTTACTGAAGACGGCGCTGAAACCGATCTGGATCTTGGCCACTACGAGCGTTTCATTCGTACCAAAATGACCCGTCGTAACAACTTTACGACTGGCCGCATCTACTCCGACGTTCTGCGTAAAGAGCGCCGCGGTGACTACCTGGGCGCGACCGTTCAGGTTATCCCACACATCACTAACGCCATCAAAGAGCGTGTCCTTGCCGGTGGCGAAGGGCATGACGTTGTGCTGGTTGAAATCGGCGGTACCGTAGGGGATATCGAATCCCTGCCGTTCCTCGAAGCGATTCGTCAGCTGGCGGTAGATATTGGTCGTGAGCATGCGCTGTTCATGCACCTGACGCTGGTGCCTTACATGGCGGCTGCAGGTGAAGTGAAAACCAAACCGACTCAGCACTCTGTTAAAGAGCTGCTCTCCATCGGTATTCAGCCTGACATCCTGGTTTGCCGTTCCGATCGCGCTATCCCGGCGAACGAACGTGCGAAAATTGCATTGTTCTGTAACGTGCCTGAAAAAGCCGTTATTTCAATGAAAGATGTCGATTCCATTTATAAAATCCCGGGCCTGTTGAAATCGCAGGGCCTGGACGATTATATTTGTAAACGATTCAGCTTGAACTGTCCGGAAGCTAACCTGTCTGAATGGGAACAGGTTATCTATGAAGAAGCCAATCCGGCGGGCGAAGTGACTATCGGTATGGTCGGCAAGTACATTGAACTGCCGGATGCCTATAAGTCAGTTATCGAAGCGCTGAAACACGGTGGTCTGAAGAACCGCGTCTCCGTGAACATCAAGCTGATTGATTCGCAGGATGTTGAAACGCGTGGCGTGGAAATTCTGAAAGATCTGGATGCGATTCTCATCCCTGGCGGCTTTGGCTACCGCGGTGTTGAAGGCAAGATCGCCACTGCACGCTATGCGCGTGAAAACAATATTCCTTACCTCGGCATCTGCCTGGGTATGCAGGTTGCGCTGATCGAATTTGCGCGCAACGTAGCGGGAATGGAAAACGCGAACTCTACGGAATTTGTGCCAGACTGTAAGTACCCTGTAGTGGCGCTGATTACGGAATGGCGCGACGAAGACGGTAACGTCGAAGTCCGTACCGAGAAGAGCGATCTGGGTGGCACAATGCGTCTTGGCGCACAGGCCTGCCAGCTGTCCGACGATAGCGTGGTTCGCAAGCTGTATGGCGAATCGGTCATCACCGAGCGCCATCGTCACCGCTATGAAGTCAACAACATGCTGTTGAAACAAATTGAAGCTGCGGGCCTGCGCGTTGCGGGCCGCTCCGGGGATGATCAGTTAGTCGAGATCATTGAAGTGCCAAACCATCCATGGTTTGTTGCCTGCCAGTTCCACCCGGAATTTACTTCAACGCCGCGTGACGGGCATCCGCTGTTTGCAGGCTTCGTGAAAGCCGCCAGCGAGTACCAGAAGCGTCAGGCGAAGTAAAAAAAGTTAGAACGGCAACGCGTACCTTTGGTACGCGTTGTTTGTCTGGAGTTTTAGTTTAACTTGTACTGAGGAAAATCTAATGTCCAAAATCGTTAAAGTCATCGGTCGTGAAATCATCGACTCCCGTGGTAACCCGACCGTTGAAGCTGAAGTTCATCTGGAAGGTGGTTTCGTCGGTATGGCAGCTGCTCCATCAGGTGCTTCTACGGGTTCCCGCGAAGCGCTGGAACTGCGCGATGGCGACAAATCCCGTTTCATGGGCAAAGGCGTACTGAAAGCGGTTGGCGCTGTAAACGGTCCTATTGCTCAGGCCATCATTGGCAAAGACGCTAAAGACCAGGCTGGCATCGACAAGATCATGATCGATCTGGACGGTACTGAAAACAAATCTAACTTCGGTGCGAACGCAATCCTGGCGGTTTCCCTGGCGAACGCCAAAGCAGCAGCGGCTGCTAAAGGTATGCCACTGTTCGAGCACATCGCTGAACTGAACGGCACCCCAGGCAAATACTCCATGCCTGTACCAATGATGAACATCATCAACGGTGGTGAGCACGCAGACAACAACGTTGATATTCAGGAATTCATGATTCAGCCAGTTGGCGCGAAATCCCTGAAAGAAGCGGTACGTATGGGTTCTGAAGTGTTCCACAACCTGGCTAAAGTTCTGAAAGCTAAAGGTATGAACACGGCTGTAGGTGACGAAGGTGGCTATGCGCCAAACCTGGGTTCTAACGCAGAAGCTCTGGCTGTTATCGCAGAAGCAGTAAAAGCTGCTGGCTACGAGCTGGGCAAAGACATCACCCTGGCGATGGACTGTGCAGCATCTGAATTCTACAAAGACGGTAAATACGTTCTGGCTGGCGAAGGCAACAAAGCGTTCACCTCCGAAGAGTTCACTCACTTCCTGGAAGACCTGACCAAACAGTACCCAATCGTCTCTATCGAAGACGGTCTGGACGAGTCTGACTGGGATGGTTTCGCATACCAGACCAAAGTACTGGGCGACAAAATCCAGCTGGTGGGTGACGACCTGTTCGTAACCAACACCAAGATCCTGAAAGAAGGCATCGAGAAAGGCATCGTTAACTCCATCCTGATCAAATTCAACCAGATCGGTTCTCTGACCGAAACCCTGGCTGCGATCAAAATGGCGAAAGACGCTGGCTACACCGCTGTCATCTCTCACCGTTCTGGTGAAACTGAAGATGCAACCATTGCTGACCTGGCAGTGGGTACCGCTGCAGGCCAGATCAAAACCGGTTCTATGAGCCGTTCTGACCGTGTTGCTAAATACAACCAGCTGATTCGTATCGAAGAAGCGCTGGGCGAAAAAGCACCATACAACGGTCGTAAAGAGATCAAAGGCCAGGCATAATTGCTTAAGCCTTAAATGAAAATGCCAGTCGAAAGACTGGCATTTTTTTTGGCTATTTAAAATCGACCGCCATTTGCTCCGGGATGGTCAATCCCCGGGTAGTCTGGACGCAGCGGGCGATATAATCCGTAAAACGCGGGGGTTTCGGCATTCCCATGCTGAGCAGCTTATCGTTGCTGAAGCGCACGTTCAGCGTGGCAAAGGCGCCGTATAAGCGCATCGCTCTCAGCATCAGGCGTTCGTTGCATGGACCAAAAATCGTTTTCAGCTCGCGGCGCATTCTGACCAGCGTTTCGTAGCTGACCTGCGCATATTTATCACCGACGGGCGCTTTCTCCAGCGCCTGCGCCATCGCCTGATCGATGTCTGCAAAGCGAACGCTGTTTTCTTCCCCGGCAGAAATATGCACCACCTCACCCGGACGCGCGTTGCTGCCGAGCAGCATTAACAGCGCGTCGGCGCAATAATCCACCGGCACTACGTCGATCCGGTCTTCCATTGAACACATAAACTTTTGCAGCATCAGGCCCATACTGAAGACCCAGAAGATGCTGCTCGACGGCGTGCAGCCGTGACGGGTATGGCCGACGACGATGGAGGGGCGGGCGATAAGCAGCGGCAGGTCCGGGCACTCCTGACGCATCAGCTTTTCAATGGTTGACTTCGAATAAGTGTATTCCACCAGATGTTCAGCATTTTCTCTGAATTCAGCACTTTCCGCGACCAGTGAATCCTGCTCCGGGGTGCATGACATTGCTGTGCCTACGTGCAGGAAACGCTGCAGTCCAGTGACCTGTTCCATGCGGCGTGCCAGCGCAAGGGTACCGTCGACGTTTACCTTCCAGATAAGCGGGTTGTTTCCAAATGAGGCGACAGCCGCGCAGTTAACCACATGCGTGACCTGGTTCAGTCGCGGATCGTTCAGAAAGGCCTCCGGCTGGCTGAGGTCGCCAATGAGAATATTCTCCACGCTCAGGGAAGCCAGTTTCTCCTCAGAAACGTTGAACTTACGCATGTTCTCCTGCACGCGCTCCAGCCCGCTTTGCGGATCGCCGGCGCGGGCAAGCAAAAGGAGTTTCACGGATTGATCGCTCGTCAGAATTTTTTCAAGTACTGCACCGCCCAGGAAACCGGTCACGCCTGTAATCAATAACATCTTCATTCATACCGTCTCATTATGATTGATGAGGCGGATTGTAGGCGCGCAAAAGTAAACGGCATTTAAATAATAAATCGCCGAAACAGGCTGCGTCTTAAGCTTATTTTAAGGAAAGGAAATCAGGTGGAGATATTGGACATTGCGGAAAGGTGAAAAATTCAATTTATAAATAATTATATTTCAACTTTATGATTTGTATTGATTTTTATGCTTCGGGGATAGGGTGGTTACAGCATTGAAAATGTAATAAATAAAATATTTTGTTACACCAAACATTTCTCTGGAAAATAAATTAAATTTTGCTTAAGGGAAATTGAGTAACTTAAAAGCAGGCTAGTTTATGTAGCCTGCGTAATATTTTCAGAGCAGCAAAGGAAGCGTAGCGCTGGCTGTTTGCTGGCTAACATCCGCGTAATGGTTGTCCAGCGTAATAAGAGAGGTGGTCAGCAATTCGACCAGCAGCATGACACCCACCTTTGCATTGAGCGCGCCAGCGCTAAGCGGGCCTTCTGGCTTGGCGGCTACCAGTTGCATATCACTCAGGGAAGCCAGCGGGCTACGTGGCGTGTTGCTGAGCGCCAGAACCTTTACGCCGCGCTTGCGGGCCAGTTTCACCACATGAAGTAAATCCCGCGTAGAACCGGAACTGGAGATAGCCACGACCAGCGTTTCAGCCGAGAGCGTTGCCGCATTCATGGCTGCGCGGTGCATGTCGCTAAATAACTGTGCGGGTTTACCCAGCCTTAATAACTTGTAATGCAGATACTCACCGAGGATTGCGCTGGCCGCGACGCCATAGATCTGCACGGATTGCGCCTGATGCAGTGCCAGTGCGGCTTTTTCAAGCAGCGCCCGGTCCAGGAGCCTGGCGGTATCCTGCAGAGCCAGGATTGACTCATCCACCACGTTATCAATTTCATCCCCGGCCTCTCGCGCGGGCTGACCCTGCTGAATATCCAGCGCCAGCGCCATTTTGAATTCGTTATAGCCCTTGCAGCCCAGCGTCCGGCAAAGACGCGTCACGCTGGCCTCGCTGGTGTGACTCTCGCGCGCCAGTTCCGTGATCGTCAGGTAGAGCACTCGGGCGGGATCGCTGAGGACAAACTCGCCGAGTTTTTGTTGTGTTGGGCTGTACCCGGAAGCCTCCTGGCGGAGCTTCAGCAGCAGATTTTCATGGTCCGACATGCCAGGTCCTTAATGCGTTTCTCTGTGACTAGTGTGACGGAAAGCAGGGGAAAGATGCCAGTCATTTTGAAAAAGTATGATCGGTCTCCTGGTTTTTGATGATAATTTTCACTATTAAATATTTATATGGTAAAAATTTTCATCAATAAATGAGGGGATGAAAAAATGATGCAAATGTTCAGTGGAGCCTCTTCGGGGGGATGGTTTGAAAAAGCGCAGCGCTTCGGCAAATCGTTTATGTTGCCCATCGCCGTGTTGCCTGCGGCGGGTCTGCTGCTTGGGATAGGCGGCGCGTTGTCGAATCCCAATACGCTAACGGCCTATCCGTTTTTAGATGTGGGCTGGCTGCAGGCGGTTTTCACCATCATGAGCAGTGCAGGTTCCATCGTATTTGCGAACCTCTCGGTGCTGTTTGCGGTTGGGGTGGCCGTTGGGCTGGCAAAAAGTGATAAAGGCACGGCAGGGCTGGCGGCGTTACTGGCGTTTCTGGTGATGAACGCCACCATCAACGCGCTGCTGATCCTCACCGGCAAACTGGCGCAGGAAAACCCGGGGGCCGTGGGGCAGGGGATGACGCTGGGGATTCAGACGCTGGAAACGGGTGTATTTGGCGGCGTAGTGATTGGTCTCGTGACCTGCGCGTTGCATCACCGGTTTAATAAAATTGCCCTTCCGCAGTTCCTGGGCTTCTTTGGCGGCTCGCGCTTTGTCCCGATTATCAGCTCGCTGGCGGCGATACTCGTCGGCGCGCTGATGACCGTGGTCTGGCCGCATTTCCAGAAACTGATCTTTGGTCTGGGCGGGCTGGTAGACGCCACCGGTTATCTGGGCACCCTGCTGTACGGCTTCATTTTACGCATGCTGGGCCCGTTCGGGTTGCACCACATCTTCTATCTTCCGTTCTGGACCACGGCCCTTGGCGGCAGCGAGATCGTCAATGGTCATCTGGTGGAGGGTACGCAGCGTATCTTCTTCGCCCAGCTGGCTGACCCGACGACGCGTCAGTTTTATGAAGGTACGTCGCGCTTCATGTCTGGGCGCTTTATTACGATGATGTTTGGCCTGCTCGGCGCGTGTCTGGCGATGTACCACACGGCAAAACCCGAGAACAAAAAGCGCGTTGCCGGGCTGCTGCTCTCTGCGGCGTTAACCTCTTTCCTGACGGGCATTACCGAGCCCATCGAGTTCTCCTTCCTGTTTATTGCGCCGGTGCTTTACGTCATCCATGCGCTGTTTGACGGGCTGGCGTTCATGCTTGCACACATGCTGCATATCACCATCGGGCAAACCTTCTCCGGCGGTTTTATCGACTTCGTGCTGTTCGGTATTTTGCAGGGGGAGGCCAAAACCAACTGGATGTTCGTTCCGCTGGTCGGCGTGCCGTGGTTCTTCCTTTACTACTTCACCTTCCGCTACCTGATTAACCGTTTTGATTTCGCCACGCCGGGCCGTGAAAAGACGGCGATGGTTGATGAAGTGAGTCTGCCGCAAAGCGAGCGCGCTGCGGCGGTGATCGCCGGATTAGGTGGAAAAGACAATCTGGACGAGGTGGACTGCTGCGCCACGCGCCTTCGCGTCACGGTCAAAGACGGCAGCAAGGTGGATGACGCGGCGCTGAAAGCGACCGGCGCGCGCGGCGTTATCGTGCGCGGTAACGGGGTTCAGGTCATTTATGGCCCGCACGTCACCATTATCAAAAACGAAGTGGAAGAGATTTTATCGTAATGAAAACTGTACTGGATAACCTGAAGGGAAAACTGGTCGTCTCCTGTCAGGCGCTGGAGAATGAACCGCTGCATAGCCCGTTTATTATGTCGCGGATGGCGCTGGCGGCGGCGCAGGGCGGGGCCGCTGCCATTCGTGCCAACAGCGTGGTGGATATCGAGGCCATTAAGCAGCAGGTCTCTTTGCCTGTCATCGGCATCATCAAACGGGATTACCCGGAAAGCGAAGTGTTTATCACCGCCACGATGAAAGAGGTGGATGAGCTCATGGCCGTCTCTCCGGAAATCATAGCCCTTGATGCCACGGCCAGGGAGCGTCCCGGTGGGGAATCCCTGGAAACGCTGGTCATGCGCATCCGCTCGCGCTACCCCTCGGTACTGCTGATGGCGGATATTTCCACCGTGGACGAAGCCGTGACGGCGCAGGCGCTGGGCTTTGACTGCGTCGGCACGACGCTTTACGGCTATACGGCGGAAACGGCAGGCCATTCGCTTCCGGAGAACGACTGCGCGTTCCTGAAGGCCGTGCTGGCAGCCGTGACGGTTCCCGTGGTTGCCGAAGGGAACGTGGATACGCCTGAACGCGCGGCCCGGTGCCTGGCGCTGGGTGCGCACACGGTCGTCGTCGGTGGCGCGATCACCCGTCCACAGCAAATTACCGAACGGTTTATGGCGGCGATTAGCGCGCAAAGCACCGATGGAGCATGACCATCCGGCGGGGATCTGCGATACTTATCGTTTATCCCCTTAACTGAGATGACTATGCAGTACCCGATTAACGAGATGTTCCAGACCCTGCAAGGCGAGGGTTACTTTACCGGCGTTCCCGCTATTTTCATTCGTTTACAGGGATGCCCGGTTGGCTGTGCCTGGTGTGATACCAAACATACGTGGGATAAGCTCGCAGATCGGGAAGTGTCGCTGTTTAGCATTCTGGTGAAAACCAAAGAGAGCGATAAGTGGGGCGCGGGCAGTTCAGAAGATCTGCTGGCGATTATTGGTCGTCAGGGCTGGACGGCGCGCCATGTGGTGATCACCGGCGGTGAACCCTGTATCCACGATCTGACCCCGCTGACCGAGCTGCTCGAAAAGAACGGCTACAGCTGCCAGATTGAAACCAGTGGCACCCACGAAGTGCGCTGCTCTCACTCTACCTGGGTGACGGTTTCGCCAAAAGTGAATATGCGCGGCGGGTATGACGTGCTCTCTCAGGCGCTGGAACGCGCGGATGAGATTAAGCACCCAGTAGGGCGCGTGCGCGATATCGAAGCGCTGGACGAACTGCTGGCGACGCTGACGGATGAAAAGCAGCGGGTGATTGCCCTGCAGCCTATCAGCCAGAAAGAAGATGCGACGCGTCTGTGTATTGAAACCTGTATCGCGCGTAACTGGCGCCTGTCCATGCAGACGCACAAATACCTGAATATAGCCTAAAAAAAAGCCCGGTTTTGCCGGGCTATTTTTTTACTCTCCGCGATACACGCAGCCTGCCGTGCAGGTCTCTTTGATCATCACCGCGCTCAGCAGTGGTACCAGCGGCTTCATCTGATCCCAAATCCATTTTGCCAGCACTTCGCTGGTCGGGTTTTCAAGGCCCGGGATCTCATTCAGATAGTAGTGATCCAGACGGTCGTAGGTCGGTTTAAACGCGGCCTTCAGTTCGGCAAAATCCATGATCCAACCGGTATGCGGATCAACTTCACCGGTGATCTCAAGACGCACCATAAACGAATGCCCATGCAGACGGCCACATTTATGCCCTTCAGGAACATGCGGAAGGTGGTGGGCGGCTTCGAAGGTGAAATCTTTAAACAGTGTGGTGGACATGATCGCTCTCAGTAATGCGGAAAAAACCGCCGCATAGTACCGGAAAGCACAATTTTTAGCATTAACTAAAACGGCTCTGAAGGCGCAGCCATGGTGGTAAGGTGCTTTTTTGGTTTTTAACTATTTATTTTCAATGAGTTAGTTAACCTGTTTTATCGCTAAGAACGATAACTAAAACAGGTTAGTCCATTTGGTTATTTATTATTTCCATCCCTTCTTTAATTGTTATTATCCTCGCCGTTAACCTTATCTTCAGTTTGGATTTATTCGCTTAAAGTCCGCTTGGCTACTGGAACATAACGACGCATGACAACACAGGCCCCACCATCAAATTTGCTTCCCCTGAACCCGGAGCAACTGGCGCGCCTTCAGGCTGCCACCTCTGATTTTTCTCCCACTCAGCTTGCCTGGGTCTCCGGTTATTTCTGGGGAATGCTCAATCAGCAGCCTGGCGCTGTCGCGGGCGCACCGGCAACGGCTGTGGAAATTCCCGCTATTACGCTGATTTCCGCCTCGCAGACGGGCAACGCCCGCCGCGTGGCCGAAGCGTTGCGTGACGACCTGCTGGCCGCCAAACTGAACGTGAACCTGGTCAACGCCGGCGATTATAAATTTAAGCAAATCGCGTCAGAAAAGCTGCTGGTGGTGGTCGCCTCTACCCAGGGCGAAGGTGAACCCGCTGAAGAAGCGGTAGCGCTGCATAAGTTTCTGTTCTCGAAAAAAGCCCCAAAACTGGATGGCACGGCGTTTGCCGTGTTTGGTCTGGGCGATACCTCCTATGAATTCTTCTGTCAGTCCGGTAAAGACTTCGACAGTAAGCTGGCGGAGCTCGGCGCAGAGCGCCTGCTGGACCGCGTCGACGCGGATGTGGAATACCAGACTGCCGCCGCCGAATGGCGCGCGCGCATTGTTGAGGTGCTGAAAGCGCGCGTGCCGAAAGAGACGCCGGCGCAGGCCGCATTGACCTCAGCGGGCGTCGTCAACGATATCCATACCAGCCCTTACACGAAAGAAGCACCGCTGGCGGCAAGCCTGTCGGTGAACCAGAAAATCACTGGCCGCGACTCGGAAAAAGACGTGCGTCATATCGAAATCGATCTCGGTGACTCTGGCCTGCGTTATCAGCCTGGCGATGCGCTGGGCGTCTGGTATCAGAACGATCCGGCGCTGGTGAAAGAGCTGGTTGAGCTGCTGTGGCTGAAAGGTGATGAGCCTGTCACCGTTGACGGCAAAACCCAGTCGCTTTCTGATGCGCTGCAGTGGCATTTCGAACTGACGGTCAACACTCCGAACATCGTCGAAAATTACGCCACCTTAACGCGCAGTGAATCGCTGCTGCCGCTGGTGGGCGACAAAGCGAAACTGCAGCATTACGCCGCGACGACGCCGATTGTCGATATGGTGCGCTTCTCTCCGGCGCAGCTGGATGCCGATGCAGTGGTCGGGCTGCTGCGTCCATTGACCCCGCGCCTCTACTCCATCGCCTCTTCTCAGGCAGAGGTGGAGAGCGAAGTGCATATCACCGTGGGCGTGGTGCGATATGACATCGAAGGCCGCGCCCGTGCGGGTGGGGCATCAAGTTTCCTGGCGGACCGCGTGGAAGAAGAGGGCGAAGTGCGCGTCTTTATCGAGCACAACGACAACTTCCGTCTGCCGGCAAACCCGGAAACCCCGGTGATCATGATTGGTCCAGGCACCGGTATTGCGCCGTTCCGCGCCTTTATGCAGCAACGTGCAGCGGACGACGCGCCAGGCAAAAACTGGCTGTTCTTCGGCAACCCACACTTTACCGAAGATTTCCTCTACCAGGTTGAGTGGCAGCGTTACGTCAAAGAGGGCGTGTTGACCCGTATCGATCTGGCCTGGTCCCGCGACCAGAAAGAAAAAGTCTACGTACAAGACAAACTGCGCGAACAGGGCGCAGAGCTGTGGCGCTGGATCAATGACGGTGCCCACATTTATGTCTGCGGCGACGCCAATCGCATGGCGAAAGACGTTGAGCAGGCACTGCTGGAAGTGATTGCCGAATTCGGCGGTATGGATGCCGAAACGGCGGATGAATTTTTAAGTGAGCTGCGCGTTGAGCGCCGTTATCAGCGAGATGTCTACTAATGAGCGAAAAATATCCAGGGCCACTGGTGGTCGAAGGTAAACTGACAGACGCCGAGCGCATGAAGCTGGAAAGCAACTACCTGCGCGGCACCATTGCTGAAGATTTGAATGACGGTCTCACCGGCGGTTTTAAAGGCGACAACTTCCTGCTGATCCGTTTCCACGGTATGTACCAGCAGGACGACCGCGATATTCGCGCTGAGCGTGCCGAACAGAAGCTGGAGCCGCGTCATGCGATGCTGCTGCGCTGCCGTCTGCCGGGTGGGGTCATCACCACCAAACAGTGGCAGGCGATTGATAAATTCGCTGGCGAAAACACGATCTACGGCAGCATCCGCCTGACCAACCGTCAGACCTTCCAGTTCCACGGTATTCTGAAGAAGAACGTGAAGCCGGTGCACCAGATGCTCCACTCCGTTGGGCTGGACGCACTGGCTACTGCCAACGACATGAACCGTAACGTGCTTTGCACGTCGAACCCGTACGAGTCTGAGCTGCATGCCGAAGCGTATGAGTGGGCGAAGAAGATCTCTGAGCATCTGCTGCCGCGCACCCGCGCCTATGCAGAGATTTGGCTCGATCAGGAGAAAGTCGCGACCACCGATGAAGAACCGATTCTCGGCCAGACCTATCTGCCGCGTAAGTTCAAAACCACGGTCGTGATCCCGCCGCAGAACGATATCGACCTGCACGCCAACGACATGAACTTCGTGGCGATTGCCGAAAACGGCAAGCTGGTCGGCTTTAACCTGCTGGTGGGCGGGGGCCTGTCCATTGAGCACGGTAACAAGAAAACCTACGCCCGCACCGCGAGCGAGTTTGGTTTCCTGCCGCTGGAGCACACGCTGGCGGTGGCGGAAGCCGTGGTCACGACCCAGCGCGACTGGGGTAACCGTACCGACCGTAAAAACGCGAAAACCAAATATACCCTCGAGCGCGTGGGGGTGGAGACGTTCAAAGCGGAAGTGGAGCGTCGCGCGGGGATCAAATTTGAGCCAGTCCGTCCTTACGAATTCACCGGTCGCGGCGATCGTATTGGCTGGGTGAAAGGTATCGACAATAAATGGCATCTGACGCTGTTTATCGAAAATGGTCGAATTCTGGATTATCCGGGCCGTCCGCTGAAAACCGGTCTGCTGGAAATTGCGAAGATCCACAAAGGCGAGTTCCGCATTACCGCTAACCAGAACCTGATCATTGCCGGCGTGCCGGAGAGCCTGAAGGCAAAGATCGAGACGCTGGCGCGCGATCATGGGTTGATGGATGCGGTCAAACCGCAGCGTGAAAACTCCATGGCCTGCGTGTCGTTCCCGACCTGTCCGCTGGCGATGGCCGAAGCGGAACGTTTCCTGCCGTCATTTACTGACAAAGTGGAAGCGATTCTGGAAAAACACGGCATTCCGGACGAGCATATTGTTATGCGAGTGACCGGCTGCCCGAACGGCTGCGGTCGCGCGATGCTGGCCGAGCTGGGGCTGGTGGGGAAAGCGCCGGGTCGCTATAACCTGCATCTGGGCGGTAACCGTATCGGCACACGTATTCCACGTATGTTCCGCGAGAACATCACCGAGCCGGAAATTCTTGATTCCATCGACGAGCTTGTCGGGCGCTGGGCGAAAGAGCGCGAAGCGGGTGAAGGCTTCGGCGACTTTACGGTGCGTGCGGGCATCATTCGCCCGGTGCTCGATCCCGCAAGGGATTTCTGGGAGTAACCACGAGAGGTAATTATGTCCGTACTCGATCTAAACGCCCTTAACGAACTGCCAAAAGTCGAACGCATTCTGGCGCTGGCAGAAACCAACGCCCAACTGGAAAAGCTCGATGCCGAAGGGCGCGTGGCCTGGGCGCTGGAAAACCTGCCGGAAGACTATGTGCTTTCGTCGAGCTTTGGTATTCAGGCGGCGGTGAGTTTGCATCTGGTGAATCAGATCCGTCCGGACATTCCGGTGATCCTCACCGACACCGGCTACCTGTTCCCGGAAACCTACCAGTTTATTGACGAGCTGACGGACAAGCTCAGGCTGAACCTGAAAGTCTACCGCGCGACGGAAAGCGCGGCCTGGCAGGAGGCACGCTACGGCAAGCTGTGGGAGCAGGGCGTTGAGGGCATTGAGAAATACAATGAGATCAACAAAGTCGAGCCGATGAACCGGGCACTGAAAGAGCTTAACGCGCAGACGTGGTTTGCAGGGTTGCGCCGTGAGCAATCCGGCAGCCGTGCCACGCTGCCGGTGCTGGCGGTTCAGCGCGGAGTCTTTAAGGTGCTGCCGATTATCGACTGGGATAACCGGACGGTGTACCAGTACCTGCAAAAACACGGGCTGAAGTACCATCCGCTGTGGGACCAGGGCTACCTGTCAGTTGGAGACACCCACACCACGCGCAAATGGGAACCGGGAATGGCGGAAGAAGAGACGCGATTCTTTGGGCTGAAGCGCGAGTGCGGGTTGCACGAAGGGTAATTCCTTAACCGCCCTCTCCCTGTGGGAGAGGGGTGGGGTGAGGGCATCAGGCCGCGCTATACTTAAAAACCTCAGCCTTTCCCCGCCTTCGCCAGCTCCTTCACCAGCGGCAGCATCACTTTCACCACGTCCCGGCTGCGGTGTTCAATGCGCTGCGGCAGGGCGCTATCAATATGCTGCTGATTATCCAGCATCACGTTATGCCAGCTTGTCCCGTCCGGGAAGGCTTTCGATTTTCCCCGTTGCTGGTAGCCATCTTTTTTCCCCAGCGCCCAGTTGGTTGCTTCCACGTAAAGGACCGGAATGCCCGCTTTATCGAACACTTCGCCGTCGTTGCAGCAGCCCGTTCCTCGCGGATAATTTGGATTGCCGCCCGGGTTGCTGGCGGCATACACCCCGTGGCTGCGGGCAATGGCGAGCGCCCGGTCACGCGTCAGTTTACGCACGCTTCCCGGCGTACTCTGTCCGCTGTTGAAATACAGTTTATCGCCGACAATTAGGTTATCGAGGTTAATTACCAGCAGCGTATTTTTCTTCTCTTCAGCGCTCATGCGTTTAAGGAGATTCTCAGCGCCGAGCTTACCCTCCTCTTCACCGCTGGTGGCAACGAAACGAATGCCATATTGCGTCGGAATGTTCTTCATTCGCTCGGCCAGTTCGAGCATCACGCCAAGACCCGCTGCGTTATCGTCAATGCCCTGCAGCGTCAGCCCGCCGAGGTTGTTATCGGTGTCGGCATCGCTGAGCGGTGCGTAAGTATCGAGATGCGCCATGATAATAATCTGTTCCGCCGCGCGACCTTCGTGAGCCGCAATAACCGTACTGCCGGTCACGTTGTGCCAGTTTTGTGTTTTATTGCGCGAGGTATAGATATAGCGGCTGTGAAACGACCGGATATCGCTCTGGTAACCCATATCAGCAAATTGCTGGCGAATATAGTCAGCGGAGAGCATTTCCGCAGGTGAACCGGTCATGCGGCCAGGGAACACGGTGGCAATATGCCGCGCCTGCTGAGTGGCGATTTCACCATAGGGTTGATTTTTTGCCTGAGCCGGAAGAATAAAGCAAACGCCTAGCGCCAGGGCAGCAACACAGTGGCGCGTTGCGGAAAACATAGTGAGTCCTTAAAAACAGAGCAAAATTTTAACTGGCCTAGTATGAAACTGTGATCGCCCATACACAATTTGAATTGCTCTTAAATGCCCGAAAATTCGCGTGTTAAGCACTTTTTGATATTAACTTTTTCACATCGTTATTCCATTGAGTAACTACTCATTCCAATTCGTAATTTCATTCGGTCTAAGCCGCCCCCTATAGTCCCTCTATTCCTCGTTGTTAGTGAGTTGTTGCCTGTGGACTATCTGCCCTTATTTGCCGCGATTAAAGAGAAACCGGTGCTGGTTGTTGGCACGGGTGAAATTGCCGATCGCAAAATCGCGTTTTTGCAACGTGCGGGGGCGCAGGTGCGGGTAGTGGCAGAAGCGGATTTTGACGAATCACAAATCGACAGCGTAGTGCTGGTAATAGCGGCGACCGAAGATCGCGACCTGAACCGTCGTGTTTCCGACGCCGCTCAGGCCCGTTACCGCCTGGTGAACGTGGTGGACGACCAGCCGTTATGCTCGTTTATCTTCCCGTCGATCGTTGACCGTTCGCCGCTTCTGGTGGCGATCTCCTCCGGCGGTACTGCTCCGGTGCTGGCGCGCGTGCTGCGGGAAAAAATCGAAGCACTGCTGCCGACAAGCCTCGGGCGCATGGCGGAGACAGCCAGCTACTGGCGTAACCATCTGAAGACCCGGCTGACCAGCGTGGCGGAACGTCGTCGCTTCTGGGAGCGGGTGTTTCGCGGCCGCTTTGCCAGCCTGATGCAGGCCGGCAATGAGACGGCGGCGCAGAAAATTCTCGAAGACGAACTGGACAACCCTGGCAGTACGAACGGGGAGATCATTCTGGTGGGCGCGGGGCCGGGCGATGCCGGGCTTCTGACGCTGCGTGGCCTTCAGGTGCTGCAGGACGCGGACGTGGTGTTCTACGACCATCTGGTCACCGACGGCGTGCGCGAGCTGATCCGTCGCGACGCGGAGCAGATCTGCGTCGGCAAAAGGGCAGGCGAGCACTCTGTGCCGCAGCACGACACCAATCAGATGCTGATTGCTGCCGCCAAAGCGGGCAAAACCGTGGTGCGTCTGAAAGGGGGCGATCCGTTTATCTTCGGACGCGGCGGAGAAGAGTTGCAGGCGGCAGCCGAAGCGGGCGTGCCGTTCCAGGTGGTGCCTGGCATTACGGCGGCATCAGCAGTAACGGCCTATGCCGGTATTCCGCTGACCCATCGCGATTATGCGCAGAGCGTCACTTTTGTGACCGGGCACTACAAGGCCGACAGCACGCCGTTTGACTGGTCGCATCTCGCCCAGAGCCGGCAAACGCTGGCGATATACATGGGCACGATGAAAGCCGCAGACATCAGCGAACAGCTGATTCAGCACGGTCGCGAGGCAGAGACGCCCGTTGCCGTGATTTCTCGCGGCACCCGCGTCGATCAGCATGTTGCTATCGGCACATTACTCGAACTTGCAGACCTGGCGAAAGATGCCCCGATGCCCGCCCTGATCGTGGTGGGGGAAGTGGTACAGCTGCACAGTACGCTCGCCTGGTTTCAACATACTACAGACTCAGAGGGGTTTGGTTCCTCTGTGGTGAATCTGGCTTAAGGAACGGTTATGGACCAAAAACGACTTACTCACCTGCGGCAGCTCGAAGCGGAAAGTATCCATATTATCCGCGAAGTGGCAGCCGAATTTTCTAACCCGGTGATGATGTACTCCATCGGTAAAGATTCCAGCGTCATGCTGCATCTGGCGCGTAAAGCGTTTTATCCGGGTACGCTGCCGTTCCCGCTGCTGCACGTCGATACCGGCTGGAAATTCCGCGAAATGTACGAATTCCGCGACCGTACCGCAAAAGCTTACGGCTGCGAGCTGCTGGTGCATAAAAATCCGGAAGGGGTGGCGATGGGCATTAACCCCTTCGTGCACGGCAGCGCCAAACATACGGATATCATGAAAACCGAAGGGCTGAAGCAGGCGCTGAACAAATACGGCTTTGATGCCGCCTTCGGCGGCGCGCGCCGTGACGAAGAGAAGTCTCGTGCTAAAGAGCGTATCTACTCTTTCCGCGATCGTTTCCACCGCTGGGATCCGAAAAACCAGCGCCCGGAGCTGTGGCACAACTACAACGGCCAGATCAACAAAGGCGAAAGCATCCGCGTTTTCCCGCTCTCCAACTGGACCGAGCTGGATATCTGGCAGTACATCTATCTGGAAAATATCGAGATCGTTCCGCTGTATCTGGCGGCTGAGCGCCCGGTGCTCGAGCGCGACGGCATGCTGATGATGATCGACGACGATCGCATCGACCTGCAGCCGGGCGAAGTCATCAAAAAACAGATGGTGCGTTTCCGTACCCTCGGCTGCTGGCCGCTGACCGGCGCGGTGGAATCCAACGCGCAGACGCTGCCGGAGATCATTGAAGAGATGCTGGTGTCGACCACCAGTGAGCGACAGGGGCGCGTGATTGACCGCGACCAGGCAGGCTCCATGGAGCTGAAGAAACGTCAGGGTTATTTCTAAGGAGCCGCCATGAACACCACTATTGCTCAACAAATTGCCAACGAAGGCGGCGTGGAAGCGTATCTGCACGCGCAACAACACAAAAGTCTGCTGCGTTTTCTGACCTGCGGCAGCGTGGATGACGGGAAAAGTACCCTGATTGGTCGCCTGTTGCACGATACACGCCAGATTTACGAAGATCAGCTCTCTTCTCTGCACAACGACAGCAAACGTCATGGTACCCAGGGTGAAAAACTCGACCTGGCGCTGCTGGTGGATGGTTTGCAGGCAGAGCGCGAGCAGGGCATCACCATTGACGTGGCATATCGCTATTTCTCAACGGAGAAGCGCAAATTTATTATCGCCGACACCCCGGGGCACGAGCAGTATACCCGTAATATGGCGACCGGCGCGTCGACCTGCGACCTGGCGATCCTGCTGATCGACGCCCGTAAAGGCGTGCTGGATCAAACCCGTCGTCACAGCTTTATCTCCACGCTGTTGGGGATCAAACACCTGGTTGTGGCGGTCAACAAGATGGATCTGGTGAACTTCAGCGAAGAGAAATTTGAGGAGATCCGCCAGAGTTACCTGACCTTTGCCGAACAGCTGCCGGGTAATCTGGATATCCGCTTCGTGCCGCTTTCCGCGCTGGAAGGCGATAACGTCGCCTCCCAGAGCGCGAATATGCCGTGGTACAGCGGCCCGACGCTGCTGGAAGTGCTGGAGACCGTTGAAATTCAGCGCGTGGTTGATACCCAGCCGATGCGCTTCCCGGTGCAGTACGTTAACCGTCCAAATCTCGATTTCCGCGGCTTCTCCGGCACGATTGCCTCCGGCTCCGTGAAGGTGGGACAGCGTGTCAAAGTGCTGCCCTCCGGCGTAGAATCGGCAATCGCGCGCATCGTGACGTTCGACGGCGACCTCCAGGAAGCCGGGGCAGGGGAGGCGGTCACCCTGGTGCTGAAAGACGAGATTGATATCAGCCGGGGCGATCTGCTGGTCGACGCGCAGGAAACGCTGGCAGCCGTGCAGGGCGCGTCTGTGGATGTGGTCTGGATGGCGGAACAGCCGCTGACCGCAGGCCAGAGCTACGACATCAAAATAGCGGGCAAGAAAACTCGCGCCCGCGTGGACGGCATTCAGTTCCAGGTGGACATCAATAATCTCACCCAGCGTGACGTGAGCGAGCTGCCGCTGAACGGTATTGGCCTGGTGGATCTGACTTTCGATGAGCCGCTGGTGCTGGATCCGTATCAGCAGAACCCGGTAACGGGCGGCCTGATCTTTATCGACCGTCTGACTAACGTCACCTTTGGCGCGGGGATGGTTCGTGAGCCAAACGAGCAGGCGACCGTCGCCTCTGAATTCAGTGCCTTCGAACTGGAGCTGAACGCGCTGGTGCGTAAGCACTTCCCGCACTGGGGCGCCCGCGATCTGCTGGGAGGCAAATAATGGCCGCACATGATGAGAACGTCGTCTGGCATCCTCATCCGGTCACCGTCGCGCAGCGTGAGCAACTCCACGGACATCGTGGGGTTGTGCTGTGGTTTACCGGGCTGTCTGGTTCCGGTAAATCCACGGTAGCGGGCGCGCTGGAAGAGGCGCTGCATCAGAGGGGCGTGAGCACCTACCTGCTGGACGGGGATAATGTCCGTCATGGTCTGTGCAGCGATTTAGGCTTCAGCGACGACGACCGCAAAGAGAATATTCGCCGGGTGGGAGAAGTCGCCAGCCTGATGGCGGATGCGGGGCTGGTGGTGTTAACGGCGTTTATCTCGCCGCATCGTGCTGAGCGCCAGATGGTGCGTGAGCGCGTGGGGCCGGATCGCTTTATCGAAGTGTTTGTCGATACGCCGCTGGCGGTCTGCGAAGCTCGCGACCCGAAAGGGCTGTACAAAAAAGCGCGTGCCGGCGAACTGCGCAACTTCACCGGAATTGACGCGGTTTACGAAGCGCCTGAATCGCCTGAGATTCACCTGGAAGGTCAACAATTGGTAACAAATTTAGTAAGCCAATTATTAGACCTGCTCAGACGGGACGATATTATCAGATCCTGAGGCGGTATCGTTCGGGAGCTGTCTTTCCGAACGATGAGTCACGGTCACAGGATTAGCTATGCGCAACAGTGAAAACTACATTATCACCACCGGGTCGGAGCCGCTCGCGACCGACGACGAAACGACCTGGTCATTTCCCGGGGCCATTATTGGCTTCGTCTCCTGGTTGCTGGCGCTTGGCATCCCGTTTCTTATGTATGGCGGTAATACGCTGTTCTTCTTCCTCTACACCTGGCCTTTCTTCCTGGCGCTAATGCCCGTCGCGGTTGTCGTCGGCATTGCGTTGCACTCCCTGTTCAATGGCAGGCTCCTGTATAGTGCCGTGTTCACTATCGCCGCCGTAGTCATCATATTTGGGCTGCTATTTTTATGGCTGATGGGTTAACTTGCGGCATAATTAAAACCCCAGAGTAGAGTCCAGCGGAAAGTTATGGGATGATGAAGCCGTTTTTTCAGGGGGCAGGATGGGTAAACTAACGCTGCTGTTGCTGGCTTTGCTGATTTGGCTGCAATACTCGTTGTGGTTCGGTAAGAACGGACTGCACGACTACAGCCGGGTGAGCGATGACGTCGCGGCTCAGCAGGCAACAAACGCCAAACTTAAGGCGCGTAACGATCAACTCTTTGCTGAAATTGATGACCTCAATGGCGGACAGGAGGCGATTGAGGAACGCGCACGCAATGAACTCAGTATGACTAAGCCGGGCGAAACCTTTTATCGTCTGGTTCCGGATGCGTCTAAACGCAATCAGGGCTCAGCACAAAATAATCGATAATCAGGCCCAGGATTACGACATGGCAGCAACTTTTTCGGACGTCTGTGCCGTGGTGCCGGCCGCAGGTTTTGGCCGGCGCATGCAAACAGAGTGTCCCAAGCAGTACCTTTCAATTGGTGATAAAACGATCCTCGAGCACGCCGTGGCGGCGCTGCTGGCGCACCCTCGGGTGACGCGAGCGATCATTGTCATCAGCCCCGGCGATGCGCGTTTTGCGCAGCTACCGCTGGCAAACCATCCACAGATTACCGTTGTTGACGGCGGCGCCGAGCGCGCCGATTCCGTGCTGGCGGGCATTCAGGCTGCCGGAGACGCGCCGTGGGTGCTGGTGCACGACGCCGCACGTCCGTGTCTGCATCAGGAAGATCTGGCGCGCCTGCTGGCGCTGAGTGAAACCAGTAAAGTGGGGGGCATCCTGGCCGCTCCGGTGCGTGACACCATGAAGCGCGCCGAGCCTGGCAAGCAGGCTATCGCCCACACCGTTGAGCGCGTCGATCTCTGGCACGCGCTGACGCCACAATTTTTCCCCCGCGAATTACTCCACGACTGCTTAACGCGTGCGCTTAAAGAAGGGGCGACCATCACGGATGAAGCCTCCGCGCTGGAGTATTGCGGTTTTCACCCCGAACTGGTTGAAGGACGCGCTGATAATATAAAAGTGACGCGCCCGGAAGATTTACAGCTCGCGGAATTTTATCTTACCCGTTCGACCCATCAGGAGAAGGCATAATGCGAATTGGACACGGTTTTGATGTACACGCCTTTGGCGGAGAAGGCCCAATTATCATTGGCGGCGTACGTATTCCTTACGAAAAAGGTCTGCTGGCGCATTCTGATGGCGACGTGGCGTTGCATGCGCTGACCGACGCCCTGCTGGGCGCTGCTGCGCTGGGGGATATCGGCAAGCTGTTCCCGGACACCGATCCGGCGTTTAAAGGCGCAGACAGCCGGGAACTGCTGCGCGAAGCCTGGCGCCGCATTCAGGCCAAAGGCTATACGCTGGGCAACGTCGACGTGACGATCATCGCTCAGGCGCCGAAAATGCTGCCGCATATACCGCAGATGCGCGTGTTTATTGCTGAGGATCTGGGCTGTCACATGGACGACGTGAACGTCAAAGCCACCACCACCGAGAAGCTAGGCTTTACCGGTCGCGGCGAGGGCATTGCCTGTGAAGCGGTGGCGCTGCTGGTGAAGGCCGCCAAATGACGGACTTCGATAACCTGACTTATCTGCACGGTAAACCGCTGGGTTCTGGCATGCTGAAGGCCAGCCCAGAAGATTTCGTGGTGGTTGAGGATTTGGGGTTTGAGCCGGACGGTGAAGGCGAACATATCCTGGTACGAATTCTTAAAAACGGCTGCAATACCCGGTTTGTGGCCGATGCGCTGGCAAAATTCCTCAAAATTCATGCCCGCGAGGTGAGCTTCGCCGGACAGAAAGATAAACACGCCGTCACCGAACAGTGGCTGTGCGCGCGCGTTCCCGGCAATACGATGCCTGATTTAAGCCAGTTTGAGCTGGAAGGCTGTAAAGTGCTGGAATACGCCCGTCACAAGCGCAAACTGCGCCTGGGGGCGTTGAAAGGCAATGCGTTTACGCTGGTATTGCGTGAAGTGTCCGACCGTTCAGACGTTGAAAAACGCCTCAACGCCATCAATGAACGCGGCGTACCGAACTACTTTGGCGCCCAGCGCTTTGGCATTGGCGGCAGTAACCTGCAGGGCGCGCTGCGATGGGCACAAAGCGATGCGCCGGTGCGCGACAGGAATAAGCGTAGTTTTTGGTTGTCGGCGGCCCGCAGTGCGTTGTTTAATCAGATTGTGAGCGAAAGGCTGAAAAAACCGGACGCGAATCAAGTTGTTGTTGGCGATGCGCTACAATTAGCGGGACGCGGAAGCTGGTTTGTGGCAACGGCCGACGAAATGGCCGATGTGCAGTCGCGCGTGGACGCGAAATCGCTGATGATTACCGCCGCGTTGCCCGGCTCCGGTGAGTGGGGGACGCAGGGCGACGCGCTGAGCGCTGAGCAGGCGGCTGTCGCCGATGCGCAGGCATTACAATCATTGCTGGTGCGGGAAAAAGTCGAAGCAGCACGCCGCGCGATGCTGCTCTACCCGCAGCAGCTAAGCTGGAACTGGTGGGATGACGTCACCGTCGAGTTACGCTTCTGGCTGCCGGCCGGTAGCTTTGCCACCAGCGTTGTCAGGGAACTTATCAACACCTCGGGTGATTATGCGAATATTGCTGAGTAACGATGACGGGATCCACGCGCCAGGCATTCAGACCCTGGCGAAGCACCTCCGTGAATTTGCGGATGTGCAGGTTGTGGCGCCCGATCGTAACCGCAGTGGAGCGTCTAACTCACTGACCCTGGAGTCGTCGCTTCGCACCGTTACCTTTGAAAATGGCGATATTGCCGTACAGATGGGCACACCGACCGACTGCGTCTTTCTGGGCGTGAATGCCCTGATGCGACCGCGTCCGGATATTGTTGTCTCCGGTATTAATGCCGGGCCGAACCTCGGCGACGACGTGATTTACTCCGGTACCGTGGCGGCCGCAATGGAAGGTCGTCATCTGGGGTTCCCGGCGCTGGCGGTTTCGTTAAACGGCCACACGCACTACGACACCGCCGCCGCGGTGACCTGCTCGATCCTGCGGGCGCTCGGCCGCGAGCCGCTGCGTACCGGGCGTATTCTGAACATCAACGTGCCGGATCTCCCGCTGGAGGAAATTAAAGGCATTCGCGTCACACGGTGCGGCAGCCGTCATCCGGCCGATCAGGTTATCCCGCAGCAGGATCCTCGCGGCAATACGCTTTACTGGATTGGCCCTCCTGGCGATAAGTGCGACGCGGGTCCGGATACCGACTTTGCCGCCGTGGATGAAGGCTATGTTTCCGTTACGCCACTGCACGTAGATTTAACGGCGTATAGTGCGCAAGATGTGGTTTCGGGCTGGCTGGATCGCGCAGGAGTGAACGCGCAATGGTAAGCAAACGTGTACAAACTCTTCTGGAACAACTTCGCGCACAGGGGATCCGCGACGAGCATGTGCTTGAAGCGCTTGCCCAGGTTCCGCGTGAGAAATTTGTAGACGAGGCGTTTGAACACAAAGCGTGGGAAAACGTGGCGCTGCCTATTGGGCAAGGCCAGACGATTTCGCAGCCTTACATGGTGGCGCGCATGACGGAGCTGCTTGAGCTCACGCCCAATTCGCGCGTGCTGGAGATTGGCACCGGCTCGGGTTATCAGACCGCGATCCTGGCGCATCTGGTGCACCATGTCTGCTCCGTTGAGCGGATTAAAGGTTTACAGTGGCAGGCGCGTCGTCGCCTGAAACAACTTGATTTACACAATGTTTCGACACGACACGGTGATGGATGGCAGGGTTGGCAGGCTCGCGCCCCGTTCGACGCCATCATCGTGACGGCAGCCCCGCCTGAAATTCCTGCAGCCCTGTTGTCGCAGCTGGATGAGGGGGGCATTCTTGTTCTGCCCGTCGGCGACGAGCAGCAGCTCCTGAAGCGCGTTCGTCGACGTGGCGGCGAGTTTATTATCGACACCGTGGAAGCCGTGCGCTTTGTGCCTCTGGTAAAGGGGGAGTTGGCCTGAGACTCGGATTTATCCAGGGTTATTAAGGCAAATTCAGCGTATGGTGTGGCGCGAAAGATTCGTGCCATCACGGTAAATTTTAAGTCACTGGTAGTTAACACATTCCTGGGGGATAAATGAGCGCGGGAAGCCCTAAATTCACCATCAGCCGTGTTGCGGCATTATCACTGGTTTCGCTCTGGCTGGCTGGCTGTACAAGTTCTAACAATGCACCTGCGCCCGTCAGTTCCGTCGGCGGAAACAGCGGCTCCGGTAACACGTCCAGCGGAATGTTGATCACGCCGCCACCTAAAATGGGGACGGCTGCGCAGCAGCAAACACCACAAATTCAGCCTGTGCAACATCCTGTTACACAGCCAATGCAGGTTCAGCCAGTTGAACAGCCTGTTCAGACCCAAAATGGCCGCATAGTGTATAACCGTCAGTATGGGAACATTCCGAAAGGCAGCTATACCGGCGGCAGCACCTATACCGTGAAACGCGGCGATACGCTGTTCTATATTGCCTGGATCACCGGGAACGATTTCCGTGACCTCGCACAGCGTAACAACGTCCAGGCCCCGTATGGTCTGGAGGTTGGGCAAACGCTCCAGGTGGGCAACGCAACGGGTACGCCACTGACGCCTGGCAACACGGTTTCAGCGGCCGATGTGACCGCACAAAATAACAGCGTTAAGCCTGCACAAAAATCCACCACGGTGGTTGCTTCACAACCTGTAATTACGTATTCTGAGGATTCAGGTGATCAGACTGCTAACAAAATGTTGCCGAATAATAAAGGGACTGCGACTACTGTCACAGCACCGGTTACGGCACCTGTGGTTAGCTCTACTGAACCGACTGCAAGCAGTCAGAATGCCAGTTCGTCAATCACTACCTGGCGCTGGCCAACTGACGGCAAGATTATCGAAAACTTCGCCACTTCTGAGGGTGGGAACAAAGGGATCGATATCGCAGGCAGTAAAGGACAGGCTATCATCGCGACCGCAGACGGACGCGTTGTGTATGCCGGTAATGCTCTGCGCGGTTACGGTAATCTTATCATCATCAAACACAATGATGATTACCTGAGTGCCTACGCCCATAACGACACAATGCTGGTCCGGGAACAACAAGAAGTTAAGGCGGGGCAAAAAATCGCTACCATGGGTAGCACCGGAACCAGTTCTACACGCTTGCATTTTGAAATTCGTTACAAGGGGAAATCCGTAAACCCGCTGCAGTATTTGCCGCAGCGATAATTTGACGGGGCATGCCAGCCAGGGTGTCTCGTTCAGGGATCACGGGTAGGAGCCACCTTATGAGTCAGAATACGCTGAAAGTTCATGATTTAAATGAAGATGCGGAATTTGATGAGAACGGAGTAGAGGCTTTTGACGAAAAAGCCTTAGTAGAAGAGGAACCCAGTGATAACGATTTGGCTGAAGAAGAGCTGTTATCGCAGGGCGCCACACAGCGTGTACTGGACGCGACTCAGCTTTACCTTGGGGAGATTGGTTACTCCCCACTGCTAACGGCCGAAGAAGAAGTCTATTTCGCACGTCGTGCTTTGCGTGGTGATGTTGCCTCGCGTCGTCGCATGATCGAAAGTAACCTGCGACTGGTCGTGAAAATTGCCCGCCGTTACGGCAATCGTGGTCTGGCTCTGCTGGATCTGATTGAAGAGGGCAACTTAGGTCTCATCCGCGCAGTTGAGAAGTTTGACCCGGAACGCGGGTTCCGTTTCTCAACCTACGCGACCTGGTGGATTCGTCAGACCATCGAACGGGCTATTATGAACCAGACCCGTACGATCCGCCTGCCGATCCACATCGTCAAAGAGTTGAACGTGTATCTGCGTACCGCGCGCGAGTTGTCCCATAAACTGGACCACGAGCCAAGCGCAGAAGAAATTGCCGAACAACTCGATAAACCGGTTGATGACGTAAGCCGTATGCTGCGTCTCAACGAGCGCATTACCTCCGTTGACACCCCGTTGGGTGGCGACTCCGAAAAAGCGCTGCTGGACATCCTGGCCGATGAAAAAGACAACGGTCCGGAAGACACCACGCAGGACGATGACATGAAACAGAGCATCGTCAAATGGCTGTTCGAACTGAACGCCAAACAGCGTGAAGTGCTGGCACGTCGTTTCGGTTTACTGGGGTATGAAGCTGCGACACTGGAAGATGTTGGCCGCGAAATTGGTCTGACTCGTGAACGTGTTCGTCAGATTCAGGTTGAAGGTCTGCGCCGCCTGCGTGAAATCCTGCAGGGGCAAGGTCTGAATATCGAAGCGCTGTTCCGCGAATAAGCAACCTTTCGTCAAAAAAGGCCCGTCGTGAGACGGGCCTTTTTCTTTTGTGCTATGGCTGCGCCGTTTCGTGCAGCAGACGCCATGTGATCCTGCCATCTTCCTGATTCAGCACTGCGGTTGACCAGCGCACGTTGATGGGGTGATCCGGGCGGGTTTGCGTCTCCCGGTAGTGAAGCACCGCGCCATCATCCCAGCTCTGTCGCGTCGATAATTCGTCAATGACGATCTTAAGCCCAGGACGACTTCCGCGCTGGTTATCCAGAAAACGAACAAGCCCGTTGTAGTCTATATGGACCCCACCGGGTGGGATCATCAGAAAATCAGACCGAAAACGGGCGAGCAGGGCGTCGGAATCGCCTTCGCCTTTGCCTAGCCAGTTTTCAAGTGCAATGTGGAGGTCGATAATCTCGTGTTCAAAAGGCGTCATGAATTCTCCTGCCGCAGCTGGGTGAGCACCTGCGTATTGTTAAGACGAAAAACGTACAGTACAGGCAGTAAGGTCATGCCTGCGGCAAAAATAAACATCCCGTGCCACGCGGCGAGCGGGGGTAGCCAGGCCTGCGCAAGGTTCAGGACCTGCGCCAGCAGCAGGGTACCCACAAAAAAGCTCAACTGACGATTAAGATTCCACAGCGCACTGGCATCCGGCATATCTTCCCGGCGCGTTGTCAGAAAAGCGCTGCTCTGAGCCGTGCTGCTGCAAAGACTTCCCCCTGCACCCATCAACACAAAGGCAAGGGTGGGTAACAGCGCTGTGCAGGCCGTACTGACGCTCAGTAAAAGCAGAACGCCCAGCGCCTGGAGCAGACAGCCTGTGACGACAAGGGGACGAGGACCAATACGGTTAAAATAGCGTCCTGTTGTCGTGATAGCGACAAACGATGCCACAGACCACGGCAGCATCAGCATTCCCGTTGCGCCGGGTGTCATATTGGCCTCGCTCTGAAGGTAATACATACCCGTGACGTTCACACCAATAAATATGCCTGGTACACAGACATAGACCAGCATGGAAAAACGCAAAAGCGGGTCCGCAAGTAAAGGCAGGTTTAGCAGCCGGCTTGCTTTCATCGCGGGCTGTTCGTGTTTAAGCCACAAACAGCCCAGAACAAAGGTCACGATGGCAACCGGGAGCGTGGCGAAAAATATCCATCGCCAGCTTAGCGTTTGCACCAGCACGCCTCCGAGAGCAGGGGAGCAGGCGGGGGCAAGCAGTGCGACCAGCATAACCGCTGAGGAGAGTCTGGCTCGCTCGTGAGGCTTAAACTGTTGCCAGGTCAACGCCTGTCCAACGGGAATCAATAAGCCTCCTCCCACCCCCTGCAACACTCGCCAGGCAATCAGGCTTTCCAGCGTGGCAGACAAGCCTGCCGCAGCAGAGGCAGCGCTGAACAGAAAAAGCGAGAGCAGGATGACGCGCTTCGGTCCAATTCGGCGCGTGAGCACGCTGCTAAACGGGATCACCAGCGTCAGACCAGCAATGTACCCGTTACTGACCCAGGCAAGTGCTGAAGGCGTGGCGTGAAAGGCGTGAGCCATTGCCGGAAAAGCGACGCTGGCAATAAACATGTTAATCAAATCAAGAAAAAAGCCCAGCAGATAGACAACGGCGACTTTGCTGCGATAGGTCATGGTGGTTCCTCCCGTGAGGAGGCGTATCGTATCGACGCGCCAGGCACGGATAAACCAGACAAAGCGCGATATACTGTCAAAAATATTTTGACGGTAAAAGGCGTGATGATGATTAACTTACAGCGGACGCAGATGTTTGTTGCGGTGGCAGACACCGGCAGTTTCACTGCGGCAGCTGAGGCGATGGGGCTGACAAAAGCCGTGGTCAGCTTCAATATTCGTCAGCTCGAAGCCGAACTGGGCGTTACCCTGTTGCTGCGATCCACCCGCCGCCTGACGTTAACCGACGCGGGTACTCTTTTTCATCAACGCAGCGTCGCGCTTCTGAAGGATGCAGAACAGTTGCAGGATGATGTCCGCGCGAATCATGCCGGGCTCACCGGGGAGTTGCGGATCACGACTACGCCTGAGTATGGCTCACAGGTCGTGGTGCCGATGCTGGCAAGGTTCAGCCAGCAGCACCCGGATCTTCGCGTGCGTCATGTTTCGTCGTCACTGCATGCCGACCTTATCTCAGAGCGCTTTGATGTGGCTATCCGACTGGGAACGCTTACCGATTCACGCTATCACGCTGCATTGATCGCACACTTTTCGATCCTGCCCGTTGCGACACCCGAGTGGCTCGTTACTCATCCGATCGCATCGCTGGCGCAGCTTGCCCATGCGGACTGGATTATCCACGAGCGCTTAACCTCGCCGCTGCGCTGGCAGGTGAAAAATGCCGGTGGTTTGCCCGACACGCTGGAGATAAAAAAAGCGCCGCGTCTGTTTGCCGACAGTGCGCAGGCTCTTATGGCCTTTGCACTCGCCGGAGGTGGAGTGGCATTACTGCCGGAATGGCTGGTGCGCGATGCGCTGGATACGGGAAAACTGGTGCCGGTTTTACCGGAATATACCTTCGCGCGGCAGGGCATTTACGCGGTTTATCCGGATGCCCGGCACGTGCCGGCGAAAGTACGCACCTTTATTGATTTTATGCGCGCCAGCGTGAATTAATCGTGCATCATTTTCTTGATAAGCGCGGAGAACTGCTCCCGCTCGGCCTGACTCAGGCGCCCTAAAAATGCCTCATCTACTTCATTGCTTACCGGCTTGCAGCCTTCAAGCAGGGCTTCGCCTTCTGGTGTCAGGAAGACAAACCGGCGGCGCTTATCGGCGGGGTCATGCTCGCGTTTGACCAGCCCGCGCGCCTCCATGCGGCTCAGCATTTCCGCCAGGGTCGCTTTCGTGCTGACAGCCACTTCGGTCAATGCCACCTGTTCAATGCCCGGATGCTCGGCAACAGAACGCATAACCGCATACTGCGGCTTGGTCAGCTCCGGTAAGGCATGTTGCCACTGCGCGGTATGCTGTTGAAAAAGCTGACGTAACAGGTGGAACGCCTCTTGTCTTAGTTCCATGAACACTCCGACGGAAAAAATCTCCCCCTATGATAGCCGCTAAAGCCCGGGATGATAATGCGGCATTTTTTAGCAATTAGTGTGATCGTATGCGAACGATCTTGTCAGAAAAACGATCCGGGAGTAGTTTACTTATAATGTTCGTACACGAACAAATTAATTGAGGTGATGAATGAGATTGATCGTGGGAATGACGGGGGCGACGGGGGCTCCGCTGGGCGTGGCGCTGCTGCAGGCGCTGCGGGAGATGCCTGAGGTGGAAACGCATCTGGTGATGTCGAAGTGGGCTAAAACCACCATCGAGCTGGAAACGCCTTACACCGCGCAGGACGTTGCTGCGCTGGCTGACGTTGTCCACAGCCCGGCTGACCAGGCTGCCACCATCTCCTCCGGGTCGTTTCGCACCGACGGCATGATCGTCATTCCCTGCAGCATGAAAACGCTGGCGGGGATCCGCGCAGGCTACGCCGAAGGGCTGGTGGGCCGTGCGGCGGATGTGGTGTTGAAAGAGGGGCGCAAGCTGGTGCTGGTTCCCCGCGAAACGCCGCTCAGCACCATCCATCTGGAGAACATGCTGGCGCTTTCCCGAATGGGCGTGGCGATGGTGCCGCCCATGCCTGCGTATTACAACCATCCGCAGACCGCCGATGACATCACCCAGCATATCGTGACCCGCGTGCTCGACCAGTTTGGTCTGGAGCATAAAAAGGCACGCCGCTGGAATGGGCTGCGGGAGGCGAAAGATTTTTCACAGGAGAATAAAAATGGCATTTGATGATTTGAGAAGCTTTCTGCAGGCACTCGATGAGCAAGGGCAACTGCTGAAAATTGAGGAAGAGGTGAATGCGGAGCCGGATCTGGCGGCGGCAGCCAATGCCACCGGTCGCATTGGCGACGGTGCGCCCGCGCTGTGGTTTGACAATATTCGCGGGTTTACCGATGCCCGCGTGGTGATGAACACCATCGGCTCCTGGCAGAACCACGCCATTTCGATGGGGCTGCCTGCGAATACCCCGGTGAAAAAACAGATCGACGAGTTTATCCGCCGCTGGGATAAATTCCCCATCGCACCGGAGCGCCGCGCCAACCCGGCCTGGGCTGAGAATACGGTGGAGGGTGAAGACATCAACCTGTTCGACATCCTGCCGCTGTTTCGCCTGAATGACGGAGACGGTGGTTTTTATCTCGACAAAGCGTGCGTTGTTTCGCGCGATCCGCTTGACCCGGATAACTTCGGCAAGCAGAACGTCGGCATTTATCGCATGGAGGTGAAAGGTAAGCGCAAGCTCGGCCTGCAGCCGGTGCCGATGCACGATATCGCCCTGCATCTGCATAAAGCGGAAGAGCGTGGGGAAGATCTGCCGATTGCAATTACTCTCGGCAACGATCCGATCATCACCCTGATGGGCGCGACGCCGCTGAAATACGATCAGTCAGAATATGAGATGGCGGGTGCCCTGCGCGAAAGCCCATACCCGATTGCCACCGCACCGTTGACCGGCTTCGATGTACCGTGGGGCTCTGAAGTGATCCTGGAAGGGGTGATTGAAGGTCGTAAACGTGAAATCGAAGGGCCGTTTGGAGAGTTTACCGGGCACTATTCCGGTGGCCGTAATATGACGGTGGTACGTATTGATAAAGTTTCTTATCGCACGAAACCGATTTTCGAATCCCTGTACCTCGGTATGCCGTGGACCGAAATTGACTATCTGATGGGCCCAGCCACCTGCGTGCCGTTATACCAGCAGCTGAAAGCCGAATTTCCGGAAGTGCAGGCGGTGAACGCGATGTACACCCACGGTTTGCTGGCGATTATCTCCACCAAAAAGCGTTACGGCGGTTTTGCCCGCGCGGTCGGTTTGCGTGCCATGACTACGCCGCATGGCCTGGGCTACGTGAAGATGGTGATTATGGTGGATGAAGATGTTGACCCGTTCAACCTCCCGCAGGTGATGTGGGCGCTGTCATCGAAGGTCAACCCGGCAGGCGATCTGGTGCAACTGCCGAACATGTCGGTGCTTGAACTCGACCCAGGCTCCAGCCCGGCGGGCATTACCGACAAACTGATTATTGATGCGACGACGCCTGTCGCCCCGGACACCCGAGGCCACTATAGCCAGCCGGTACAGGATCTGCCTGAGACCAAAGCCTGGGCTGAAAAACTGACCGCGATGCTGGCAGCACGTCAATAAGGAGGAAAAGATGATTTGTCCACGTTGTGCCGATGAACATATTGAAGTGATGGCGACATCACCCGTGAAGGGGGTCTGGACGGTTTATCAGTGCCAGCATTGTCTCTATACCTGGCGCGATACCGAGCCGCTGCGCCGCACCAGCCGTGAACATTATCCGGAAGCGTTTCGTATGACGCAGAAGGATATTGACGAGGCACCGCAGGTGCCGACGATCCCGCCGCTGCTGTAAAAAAAGCCGGGTGGCGGCTTCGCTTTACCCGGCCTACAAAACCCGTAGGCCCGGTAAGCGCAGCGCCACCGGGCAATAAAGACCGCAGAGAACTAAACCAGACTCTTCAACCGATAAATCCACTCCAGCGCCTGACGCGGCGTCAGTGAATCCGGGTCGAGATTCTCAAGTGCTTCCACCGCAGGCGACGTCTCTTCCGCAGGCACCAGCAGCGACATCTGCGTGCCATCAATCTGCGTCGCCGCCGCATTCGGTGACAGGCTTTCCAGCTCACGCAGTTTCTGACGCGCGCGCTTAATTACCTCTTTCGGTACGCCAGCCAGCGCCGCGACGGCCAGGCCATAGCTCTTGCTCGCCGCACCGTCCTGCACCGTGTGCATGAAGGCGATGGTATCGCCGTGTTCCAGCGCATCAAGGTGGACGTTAGCCACCCCTTCCATCTTCTCCGGTAGCTGCGTCAGCTCGAAGTAATGGGTGGCGAACAGCGTCATGGCTTTGATTTTGTTCGCGAGGCTTTCAGCGCAGGCCCATGCCAGCGACAGGCCATCGTAGGTTGATGTTCCGCGTCCGACTTCGTCCATCAGCACCAGACTGTGTTCCGTCGCGTTGTGCAGAATGTTAGCCGTTTCGGTCATCTCCACCATAAAGGTTGAGCGACCGCTCGCCAGATCGTCTGCCGCCCCGACGCGGGTAAAGATACGGTCGATAGGGCCAATCTCAACGTGTTGCGCCGGGACGTAGCTGCCGATATAGGCGAGCAGCGCAATCAAAGCGGTCTGGCGCATATAGGTACTTTTACCGCCCATGTTTGGCCCGGTAATGATCAGCATTCTTCGCTGCGGCGAGAGGTTCAGCGGGTTGGCGATGAACGGCTCATTCAGTACCTGCTCGACCACCGGGTGACGGCCTTCAGTGATGCGGATACCGGGCTTGTCGGTAAAGGTCGGACAGGTATAGTTCAGCGTTTCCGCGCGTTCAGCCAGGTTCACCAGCACATCCAGCTCCGCCAGCGCGCTGGCGCTAAGCTGCAGATCGGCCAGGTGTGGCATCAGCATGTCAAACAGCTCTTCATACAGCTGTTTTTCCAGCGCCAGCGCTTTACCTTTCGAGGTGAGCACTTTGTCTTCGTACTCTTTCAGCTCGGGAATAATGTAGCGCTCGGCGTTTTTCAACGTCTGACGACGGACGTAGTGAATTGGTGCCAGATGGCTCTGACCGCGGCTGATCTGAATATAGTAACCGTGTACCGCGTTATACCCCACTTTCAGGGTGTCGAGCCCAAGACGCTCGCGCTCGCGGATTTCCAGTTTATCAAGATAATCCGTTGCACCGTCTGCCAGCGCCCGCCATTCGTCCAGCTCCTCGTTGTAGCCAGGGGCAATGACGCCGCCGTCACGCACCAGAACCGGAGGCGCATCGATAATGGCGCGTTCCAGCAGTTCGCGAAGCTCGGTAAACTCGCCCATCGTTTCACGGAGTTTCTGAACCGGAGCGCTGTCAACGTCGCTCAACTGAGCACGCAGTTCTGGTAACTGCTGGAAAGCATGACGCATACGTGCGAGATCGCGTGGGCGCGCGGTGCGCAATGCCAGACGGGCAAGGATACGCTCGAGATCGCCCACCTGACGCAGAACGGGCTGCAGCTCGGTGTAACGATCCTGCAATGCGGCAATCGTCTGTTGACGGCAGACAAGCGTATTCGTATCGCGAATGGGCATATGCAGCCAGCGTTTCAGCATACGGCTCCCCATCGGCGTCACCGTGCTGTCGAGGACCGACGCGAGGGTATTTTCTATGCCACCCGCCAGGTTCTGCGTGATCTCCAGGTTGCGGCGCGTGGCGGCATCCATGATGATGCTGTCCTGCTGGCGCTCCATGGTGATAGAACGGATATGCGGCAGGGCGGTGCGTTGGGTGTCTTTCACGTATTGCAGCAGGCAACCTGCTGCACACAACCCGCGCGGCGCATTTTCAACGCCAAAACCGATCAAGTCGCGGGTGCCAAACTGCAGATTCAGCTGCTGGCGCGCGGTATCTATTTCGAATTCCCACAGCGGGCGACGGCGTAAACCTCGGCGACCTTCAATCAGCGCCATCTCGGCGAAATCTTCGGCATAGAGCAGCTCGGCCGGGTTGGTGCGCTGCAATTCGGCAGCCATCGTTTCACGGTCAGCGGGTTCACTCAGACGAAAACGCCCGGAGCTGATGTCCAGTGTGGCATAACCAAACCCTTTGCCGTCCTGCCACAGCGCCGCCAGCAGGTTATCCTGGCGCTCCTGAAGCAGGGCTTCATCACTGATGGTACCTGGCGTGACGATGCGCACGACTTTGCGTTCAACCGGCCCCTTCGACGTCGCCGGATCGCCAATCTGTTCGCAAATGGCGACGGATTCTCCCTGATTGACCAGTTTGGCCAGGTAGTTCTCTACCGCATGGTGCGGGATGCCTGCCATCGGGATGGGCTCACCTGCCGATGCGCCACGTTTGGTCAGCGAAATGTCGAGCAACTGCGATGCACGTTTGGCATCGTCATAAAACAGCTCATAAAAATCGCCCATACGGTAAAACAGCAGGATTTCCGGATGCTGTGCTTTCAGCTTCAGATACTGCTGCATCATCGGCGTATGTGCGTCGAAATTGTCGATTGTGCTCATGGAGTTATGATGTCCATTTCTTTGAAAAGAAACCGTTTTGAGCGGCTCAGTGGCCGTTAGTTCCTGCTATTGTCGCATGAAAAAAAGCGATGTCGCAGAAAAATGTCGCGGCTTTACGACGTGCCTTCCGGCATCAACTCGATGACAATTTTGCCATGTTCCACGCCCACCCTGACCTGGGTGTTGGTAGTAAAGCCCGCCTTTTCAAGCCAGTCCCCTTTTAAGCTCAACGCCGCATGTACGCTGTAACGCTTAGGTATCTTAGTTTTTCGATCCTCGTGACGTTTTCTGAAATATCCCACTTTTAAATGGCGGTAGGGTTTGCCAGTCGCGATCTCTTGCACAGAACCTCCAGACAATACGGACAACGGTCACTCCTGATGCCTGTATAAAATACCCGTGATTTTCAGGAGGTGTAGCATTAATGCTGGAATCAGGCTTCAGAAAACGGAATGCAACAACTGAAATTCAGGGTTTAAAAGAGTATTATCGATGCATCTTATTAATCGGTAAGTCGCTATGTCCGGTAAACGCATATCACGAGAAAAAGAGACTATCGCGAAAATGATCGCGTTGTTTGAAAAGCAGTGCCCGCAGGCGTCTCGGGAAGAGGGGCATTATCAGGCGCTGAACGCGTATGCCGATAAGCGCCTGGATAAGTGTGTTTTTGGTGAAGAAAAGCCTGCCTGTAAACAGTGTCCGGTACACTGCTACCAGCCCGCAAAGCGGGAAGAGATGAAGCAGATTATGCGCTGGGCGGGGCCACGCATGTTATGGCGTCATCCTGTCCTGACCGTTCGTCATCTGATTGACGATCGTCGTCCGGTGCCGGAATTACCGGAAAAGTATCGCCCGAAAAAGTGAGCCGTTCAGCGTCTTAGCGGCCGGCAAATTACCTGCAGGGCCAGGGCGCTGCACAACGGGAAGAGGGCCAGCAGCAGCCAGGGGTATATTGCCTGAGCCGAAGGCACCAGCGCGCGATCCAGCAGACTGCCAAACAACAAATTTCCCGCCAGTACCGCAATCCCTCCGGCGGTGGCGAGAGCACCATAATGCGCCCCCAACGTTGATTCCTCGGCGAACCGCGGAATGAGATCTTTTGCCGAGGGGACCAGCAGCATTTGTCCCAGCGTCAGTAACGTGACAAATAAGACCGACGGCAGCAACCGCAACCAGCCCTCCGGCGGTTCAGTCGCTGCAAACATCGCTACGCTCGCAAAGGCCGTAGAAAGCAGCAAAAAGCCCACCGGCAGGATCCTCACCGCGCCCACGCGGCGGGCAAAGCGTGCCAGCGGCAGCTGTAAGGTAATGATCAGCATGGAGGCGAGCATAAAAAGCGGACCGAGATCTTTCTCGTTACCACCAGATCGCTGGATCTCCACCGGCAGCGCCAGATAAAGCTGGTTGTAGCTTAACAGCCATGAGCTATAGGCAATGATGAAGGCGACGAAGCGAGGCTGGCGGAAGGTTGTCCACCAGGGCTGTATTTTCAGCGTTTGCGAACGGCGGCCAGAAGCAGGAAGGCAGAAGTAGAGCACCACTAACGCAATAATAAAGACCCCTGCACCCGCCAGCGCCACCTGGCGGAAGCCAAGCCCCGTTAACAGGGCGCCAGCAACCGGGCCCAGTACCGCGCCGAGTTCCCCGCAGACTGCAAACAGTGCAAACCACTCCGCCCGGCTTCGTGTCCCTTTCGCCTCACTGTGCGTGCCCGCTTTGGCCAGCAATGCCTCAATCGAAGGGGAAAATAATGCGCCGCCGATGCCCGTCAGACATGCGCCCACAATAATCGGCGAGAGCGATTCCCCGAAGGCCAGCAGCAGATAACCTGAAACACGAACAATACAGCCGCTGAGGATAACCACTTTCGCGCCAAACCGGTCCGAGAGGGCACCGCCAACGATAAACATCCCCTGCTGGGAGAAGGTGCGCAGGCCCAGAATCAGCCCGATCAGTCCGCCGGAGAGCAGCATGTCGTCGCGCAGGAATATCGCCAGGAAAGGAACGACGGCGTAAAAGCCAATGTTGAAAACAAACTGACTACCCAGTAAGACGGGCGGCCAGAGCGTGGCGGCTGGGCGAAGGAGCATTGTGATTTACGCGCCCCTAAACGATAAAGTGGATGTGCTTTTTGCCATGGAACGGCGAGATCTCAATTTTGGTTTTGACCCGGAAAACATCCCACAGCAACGACTCGGATAAGATGTCCTGAGGTGTCCCCGTCGCCACAATTTGCCCCTTCTGCATCACAATCAGCGAGTCGCAGAACATCGAGGCGTGGTTGAGATCGTGGATAGCGACAATGCTGGTGACCGGTAATTCGCTGATCAACTGCATCAGCTGCATCTGATGATGAATGTCCAGGTGGTTGGTCGGTTCGTCCAGCAGGATTTCCGTTGGGGTCTGGGCCAGCGCGCGGGCAATGTGCACCCGCTGGCGCTCTCCGCCGGAGAGGCTCAGCCAGCCCTGGTCGCTTTTATCCAGCATATCCACGCGTTGCAATGCCGCCGTGACGGTCTCGTCATCGTTCGTGCTCCAGTTGGAAAAAGCGGAGTGGTGCGGAATTCGTCCAAGTTTCACCACGTCGCGAACGCGCATGTTGGCGTCGGTCATCCCGTGCTGCTCAACGAACGCTACCCGGCGGGCAAGCTGCTTTTTGGCGATGCGGGAGATGTCCTGCCCGTCCAGCGTCACGCGGCCCGCATCCGGGCGACGCAGTCCCGCGAGGATACGCAAAAGAGACGATTTTCCGCAGCCGTTTGGGCCCAGCAGGCCGACGGTTTCCCCCCGGGAGACCTTCAGCGAGACGTCATTGACGATCGCCTTTTTGCCGACCTTCCAGGTAATATTTTCAGCGCAGATACTCATCACTTATTCCTTGAACGGTAAATAATCACGGCAAAGAAGGGAACGCCCACCAGTGCGGTCACTACGCCGACGGGCAGGCTTTGCGGCGCAATCAGCATGCGTGAGGCAATGTCTGCCAGCACCATCAGGATCGCCCCGGCCAGCGCGCTGGCAATGAGCAGCGTGCGATGCAAAGGTCCGAACAGGAAACGCATGACGTGCGGAACCACCAGCCCCACAAAACCGATGGAGCCTGCCATACTGACGATGGTCGCGGTAATCAGTGCGGTCGTGATAAATAACGCCAGGCGTACCCAGGGAACGGCAATCCCCAGCGATGCGGCAGCGTCGTCACCAAACGTAAAGGCATCCAGCGCCCGGGAATAGTAGAGGCAAACGGCTAACCCCAGCAGGACCACCACCAGTACCAGCTGGAATTCCGGCCAGCGTACGCCGCTGAAGCTGCCCAGCAGCCAGAACATGACATCTCGCGCCTGCTGTGCGCTGGCTGACGTGCTGATGGTGTAGGCGGTAATGGCATTGAACAACTGCGAAGCCGCAACGCCTGCCAGAATAGTGCGTTCATTGCCGCCGCGTGCGCCGTTCGTCAGAAAAGCGACAAATGCAAAGGCGGCGAAGGCACCCGCGAAGGCCCCCGCAGACAGCGAAACGGCTCCCGTTCCCACACCCAGCACCACGACGGAAACCGCCCCGGTTGAGGCCCCCGCAGACACGCCGAGAACATAGGGTTCCGCCAGCGCGTTCTTCAACAGACTTTGCAGGACGGCACCGCAGATAGCTAGCCCGGCGCCACAGCAGGCAGCAACCAGCGCACGGCTCAGACGAAAGTCCCAGATAACGCTCTCATAGATGCGGTTGAGCGGAACCTCGGTGAGCCCCATTTTATTGCTGATAGCATAAAACACGTTATCCAGCGGGATGGACAGTTCACCGACGCTGACGCCAAGGGCGATGACCAGAAACAACAGTACAATGGCAAGCAGAGCAGACGTGGTCAGGAACAGGCCCTGGCGGGCCTGAAGTACAGCGGCTGTCATCAGTTCAGCCCCAGTTTTCTGAGCTGTTCACCCACCTGTTCAGCACCGTAAATTGTACGAATCGTTGGGTTCATCGCCTGGCCGTCCATCACCACGATATGGCCTTTTTTGACGGCATCAAGCTGGCTGACGGCAGGATCGTTTTTCAGGAATTTGATTTTTTCTTCCGCGTTATCCAGCGCCCAGCGGTTACGGTCCAGACTGGAGACCACAATCACATCCGGATTAGCGGCAATAATGCTTTCCCAGCCCACGGTTGGCCATTCGGTTTCAGATGTAATGGCGTTGTGCCCGCCCAGCACGTTGGCAATAAATCCGGAGGCGCTGTTTTTACCGCCGACGTAAGCATCAGCCGAAGGAGAGGAGCTTGAGAACCAGAAAACAAAGGAGAGGTCCTTTTTGTTTTTACCAAACTCCTGGCGCAGGTCAGCCTCACGTTTTTTGAAATCGGCAATGACGGCCTGGCCGCGATCTTCCACGTTAAAGATTTTGGCAAAATCCTCAATCTCCTTATAGAGATAGGTCATGTCCCACAGCTTCTGGCGGCTGCCGTACATATCTCCTGTGGCTTTTTTGGTCGCGCACATGCCCGGTGAGACGTAGCTATTCACACCGACGGTCGCCAAATCTTCACGTTTTGCGACCTTACTCTCAGGCCCAAGTAACAGAGGAAGCTGGGCAGGTACAAAATCAGGATTTTGCGCAAGGATAGATTCAAGCGTAGGGATTTCTACCGTCAGGGTTTTGATTTTTGCGTTCTGTTCAGCCAGCTGCGGCAGCACTTTGGTCGGCCAGAAGGCGCTGGCCTTCACCTTATCCTGCAGGCCGAGCAGGAGCAAAATTTCGACGGTATTCTGACCCAGGGCCACGACGCGTTCCGGCGCTTTGGTGAAGGTCTCTTTATAACCACAGTTTTCAATGGTCAGAGGATATGTGGTTGCCAGAGCAGAACTGACCGACGCAATCGCCAGGCCCAACGCGCAGATGACCTTTTTCATTAAACGCTACCCTTCATTAAAATTATTTTTTGATGCAAATGAAACTCATTATTAAGGCGGAATTTTATACAGAGGAAACGATTTTGTGTCAATGAGGGACAATTGCGCAGGGTGACAAAAGGCGGTGCCAGAATAACACCGCCAGATTGCGGACTTACAGCAGGTTCTCTTTATCAATCCCGAGGCGCTTCATGCGCGACAGCAGGGTCGTGCGTTTTAAGCCTAAACGCTGGGCAGCCCCTTTCGGGCCGGCAACCACGCCGTTCGTCTCTTTCAGCACGCGCATAATGAGCTGATATTCATCTTCTCCCTCTTTTGCGATCTCGGCTGCGGTCACGGTCGTTTCAGGCAGAGAAACCTCCGGCAGGGAGAGTTGCAGCACATTGCCACGCGTGAGCAGCACCGCACGCTCAATGACGTTTTCCAGTTCGCGGACGTTACCCGGCCACTCCATCGACGAGAGGGTGCGTAGCGTTTCGGCAGGAATACTGTCAATATTTCGCCCCATTCGGCGGGCGATCTTCGCGGTAAAGGCTTTTACCAGCAGGGGGATATCTTCCGGACGTTCGCGCAGCGGGGGCAGGCAGATCGGGAAGACGTTCAGGCGATAGTAGAGATCGCTTCTGAATTCGCGGTCGGCGACCATTTTTTTCAGGTCGCGGTTGGTGGCGGCAATCAGCCGCACGTCAGTCTGGATAAGCTTGTTGCTGCCAAGGCGCTCAAACTCCTGCTCCTGCAAGACGCGCAGCAGTTTAGGCTGCAACTCCAGCGGCATATCGCCCACTTCGTCGAGGAACAGCGAGCTTTTATCGGCCAGTTCAAAACGCCCCAGGCGCTGGCTGCTGGCCCCGGTAAATGCGCCGCGCTCATGGCCGAAGAGGTCACTTTCCAGCAGGCCCGCAGGCATCGCCGCGCAGTTCATCTTCACCATCCGGCGGCTGTTGCGATTGCTCAGGTTGTGGATGGCTCTGGCAATCAGCTCTTTACCCGTGCCGGTTTCACCCAAAATCAGCACCGTGCTGTCGCTCTGCGCCACCATTTCCACCTGCTTGAGGACGCTGTACATCGCATCGCTGCGCCCGATGATTTCGCCAAACTCGCTGTCCACATTATTAAGCTGCTCGGTTAGGGCCAGGTTCTCGTCCACCAGCCGCTCTTTCAGGCGATGGATCTCCTGATAGGCGAGGGCGTTATCCAGCGCGATGGAGATACGCTCGGCAATCTGGCGCAGCAGCTTCAGGTTGGCGGTGGTAAACACGGCTTCATCACACTGCGCCAGTTTCAGCACGCCAAGCATGGTATTGCCGGACATCAGCGGTAGCAGGCACAGGGTCTGGATCTTATTGCCCCAGGTGTTAAACAGCATTCGCTCATACGGCGCTACCGGATCCTGTTCGCTCAGGTTAAGCAGGAGGATCTCTTTGCTTTTGAATACCCGTTCAGAAAGGGTGCCCGCTTCATCCACTTCACTTTGCTCATGCGCCGGGTTGGCTTCATCGAGATAGTGCGTGGAATAGATATTCAGCTTGCCCTTGCGATGCCCCCGCAGCGCAATACTGATAGCGTCGATTTTGAAATAGTGGTGGATCTCTTTTGAGACTTCGCTGACCAGCTCATCCATATCGAGTCGTGACAGCACGGCGTTAGTGATTGCCACCAGGATGCGGAAGTTATCGCGCTCGCGGCTCAGCAGGTCGTAATCCACGTTATTGGTGACGCGACTTTGGATCTGCTCTGCCACCACGGCCACAATCTGGGTAAAGGTGTGCAGACGCTCGTACTCCGCTTCGCTCCAGGGCCGGTCGGTCGTGCGGATGAACTCGCAGCCGCCAAAGATATGGCCCTCCGCCGCCAGCGGCAGCATGCTGTAGTGGCCAAAAGGCTGATAGAGGTTGCTCCCGGCAAGCCGCGGCCACGCCATCCTGAACTCCTCAAAATTGCAGTGCAGGGCTTCCGGACGGGAGAGAATGCGGCGCACCGGACCATGCGCCAGATACGTTTCATCTTCGTATTCAAACGTTTTGCCATTATCACGCGTTGAGTAGTAGCTCGCGCGTTGCGTTCCGCTATGCCAGAGCACAATTGCGGCGCTGTCTGCCAGGGCTGATTGCCTGACCAGTCGCGTCAAAGCATCGCTTAGCGCGCTGAGATCGGGCTGCTGTAAAAGTGTGCGCGTGATATCAAACAGGCCCTGCTGTCCAAGATCGCTCATCGGTGTATACGGCATTATTGCTTTCCAATTGAAACTGGCAGAAAAGAGACATTCAGTGCTGACCGCTTATGGCGCGGTTCTAGCAAATTCGGGGTAACGGTTCAGCGTGCGGCAGATCCAGTGTGCGCTTCACGCCGTAAAGCCCGGTCAGGCGCACCCCTTTGCGCTCAACCACTTCCCCAATGATGGCGGCATCTTTCCCTAATGGATGCGACCGCAGCCCGGCCAGGACAGATTCCGCCGCTGCGCGTTCAACGCCGATCACCAGCTTGCCTTCGTTCGCAAAGTTGAGGGGATCAAGCCCTAGCATCTCGCACAGCCCGCGTACGGCGGGTTTGACAGGCAGACCACGCTCGGTCAGTTCAATCCCGCACCCGCAGCTTACGGCGAACTCGTGGACGACGGCATTCACGCCGCCACGGGTGGCGTCGCGCAGGGCTTTCACACCAGGAATGGCGCGCAGCGTCTGAATAAGCGGGGTAAGCACTGCACAGTCGCTACGCAGTTCGCCGTCCAGCCCTAACCCTTCACGCAGATTAAGAATCGTCGCGCCATGGCATCCCAGGGTGCCGCTCACCAGCAGAACGTCGCCCACGCTAAGTTGCTGTGCGCCCCAGTGGATGTCGGCGGGGATCGCGCCCATCCCGGCGGTGTTGATAAACAGTTTGTCGGCGGCGCCGCGCTGAACCACTTTGGTATCGCCGGTGACGACAGCGATCCCCGCCTCGCGCGCCGTCTGTGCCATGCTGTTGACCACCGCCGTGAGCGTCTCCATCGGCAGCCCCTCTTCAAGGATAAACCCGCAGGAGAGGTAGCGCGGAATGGCGCCGCTGACGGCAACGTCGTTGGCCGTGCCGCAGATGGCGAGCTTGCCGATATCACCGCCCGGGAAAAACAGCGGGTCAATGACGTAGCTGTCGGTGGAGAACGCCAGCCTGTCGCCCTGGGCAGTGAGTGTCGAGAGCGCGATGCGCGCCTGGTCTTCCTGCTCGGCGAGCCAGGGGTTGTTAAAAGCCTCCATAAACAGCCGGTTAATCAACTGCTGCATCGCCTGCCCACCGCTTCCGTGCGCCATTTCCACCGTGTTCATGCTTCACACTCCTGGTTGCGATATTGATACCACGCGGCGCATGCCCCTTCGGAGGAGACCATCAGCGCGCCAAACGCGGTTTGCGGGTTACAGGTGTTGCCAAATAACGGGCATTGATGAGGTTTACACTTACCGGTGAGCACGTCGCCACAGCGAGAACGGGGATCGTCGCACACCTGCTGCGGCTGCGGGCGGAAATGTGTTTCTGCATCAAACGCGCGATAGGCTGGCGTGAGGCGCACGCCGGATTCGGCAATCAGCCCCAGACCGCGCCACTCGCTGTCGCCTTCAACGCTAAACACGTCGGCAATGGCCTGCTGGGCCCGTTCATTTCCCGCATCGGGCACCACGCGGCGGTACTGGTTTTCGACCGCACTCAGGGCCGCTATTTTCTGCTCAACCAGCATGGTCACACCTTGCAGTAGATCAAGTGGCTCGAAACCAGCGACCACTAACGGACGATTGTACTGTTCAGAGATGAAACCGTAGGCGTCTGTGCCAATCACCATGCTGACGTGTCCCGGCGCCAGAAAGGCGTCGATACCGTTATCCGGCTCCTCCAGCAGGCTGCGCAGCGTGGGAATGAGCGTGATGTGCTGACAGAAAAAGAAAAAATTAGTGACGTTGCGGGCTTTGGCCTGCTGCAGCGTAATGGCCGTCGCGGGCATAGTGGTTTCAAAACCCAGCCCAAAAAAGACGACGTTGCGCTCAGGGTTATCCCTCGCCAGCGTCAGGGCATCCATTGGCGAGTAGACGATCCGCACGTCCGCACCGCGCGCTTTCGCCTGCAGCAGCGAGCCATTTTTCCCCGGCACGCGCATCGCATCGCCAAAGGTACAGAAAATGACGTCAGGCTGGCTGGCAATTTCAATACAGCTGTCGATGCGGCCCATTGGCAACACGCAGACCGGGCAGCCGGGGCCGTGGATAAACTCGATGTTATCTGGCAGTAGCTGGTCGAGGCCAAATTTGAAGATGGCGTGCGTGTGTCCGCCGCACACCTCCATTATCCGCAGCGGCCTTTCTTTCGTGTTGTTCAGCAGCGCCGCCCGTGTTTTCAGGTGCCCGATAAGCTGCAGTACCTGTTCTGGCGCGCGGTATTCATCAACGTAACGCATGTGCTACCGCTCCTCGCCGTACAGCAGGGCGCCCACGTCAGGCTCCACGTCAAACATGTTTTGCAGCGCATCCAGCGTGTCGCGGGCTTCCGCTTCGTTAATCACGCTCATTGCAAAGCCCACATGGACCAGCACCCACTGGCCGAGACGTGACGCGCCGGTTTCATCGGTACTGCCCACCAGCGTCAGATCCACATCGCGCAATATACCGCAGACCTCCACCCTGGCCTGGTTACCGTCGATTGCCTGAATTTGTCCGGGTACGCCTATGCACATCGTTCGCTCTCCAGCCAGTTTAGCCATGCGTCCATGCCGTCGCCGCGCGTGGCGGAGACCAGCACGATCGCAATCTCCGGATTCACTTCGCGGGCATACGCCAGGCATTTCTCCACGTCGAAATTCAGGTACGGCAGCAGGTCGACTTTGTTCAGCAACATCAGGGAGGCGGCGGCAAACATATGCGGGTACTTCAGCGGCTTGTCTTCCCCTTCGGTGACGGAGAGCACCGCGACTTTGTGGCGCTCGCCGAGGTCAAAGCTCGCCGGGCACACGAGGTTACCGACGTTTTCAATAAACAGGATGCCGCTCTCTTCAAGCGGCAAACGCGGTGCGGCATCGGCAATCATCTGCGCATCCAGATGGCAGCCTTTGCCCGTGTTGACCTGAATCGCCGGGGTGCCGGTTTCACGAATGCGCGCGGCATCGTTTACGGTCTGCTGATCGCCCTCGATCACCGCGCAAGAGACGCGTTTGTTCAGGCGCTTGAGTGTTTCTGTTAACAGCGTGGTTTTGCCTGAACCCGGGCTGGAGACCAGGTTCAGCACCAGCTGTTTGCGGGCGGCAAAGCGCGCGCGATTGCGGGCCGCGAGCTGGTTATTTTTGTCCAGCACGTTGATCTCGACGTCCAGCATCTGCCGCTGGCTCATGCCCGGCGCATGAGTGCCCGCTTCGCCGTGGCCGTAGTGCAGGTCGCCCGCGTCAGAGCGTTGCGGCGCAAAGGTAATGCCGGTCAGAACTGCCGCAGGACGCGGGGCAGGGGAAAAGGGCGCAGAGCGAAACGCGGAGTGGGGGCGGTGTTCGTCCCCTTCTATATACAGGTTGCCTTCGGCGCAACCGCAGGTACTACACATACATTACTCCTTTTCGATTTCGAGGCGTTGGATCTGCATACCGTCATCCGCCACGATCCGCAGCCCGGTACGCTGGCACTGCGGACAGCGCTGAACCTTTGAGGAGAGCAGCGTGACGTACTGCTGACACTGCTCGCACCAGCACTCCGCCCGCTGCTCGTCGATATGCAGCTCGCAGCCTTCCGCCAGCGTGCCGCGGCATACCAGCTCAAAACAGAAGGTCAGGGCGCTGGTCTCGACGCAGGAAAATGCCCCGATCTTCAGCCAGACGCCGGTGACGCGTTTCGCGTGGTTTTGCACTGCCTGCTGTTCGATAAGTTCAAGCGCTCGCTGGCAGAGGGTGATTTCGTGCATGACGCCTCCTCAATGAATTGCCCCGGTAATGCAATAACAGTGCCAGCCTGTATTTTGTCAGGGCGTGACGATGTCAATGCTGTCGAAATGACACGTCGACACCGCCGCGTTGACAGCAGTTTTGAAATTAAAGATCAATAAAATCAGTTGATTAAAAACTGGCACGGAATCTGCTTAACAGCCGCTATCTCCATTAACCGGATACCTTTTATGACTATTTGGGAAATCAGCGAAAAAGCGGATTACATCGCGCAGCGCCACCAGCAGCTACAGGAGCAGTGGCACCTCTACTGCAACTCTCTGGTTCAGGGGATCACCCTGTCAAAAGCGCGTCTGCATCATGCGATGAGTTGTGCGGCGCAAGGCGATATGCGCTTTGTCCTCTTCGGCCACTTCACGGTCTTTGTCACCCTGGCAGACAGCTTTAACAGCCACACCATTGAGTACTACGTCGAGAACAAAGAGGGTGAAAAACAGTGTATTGCGCAAGCGCAACTGATGGCTGACGGCATGGTCGATGGCTACGTCAGCAACCGCGATCGCCAGCAGGTGCTTGAACACTATCTGGAGAAAATCGCGCCGGTTTACAACGGGCTTTATCACGCGGTTGAACACGACTTACCGGTCGACCTGAAACAGCTGATCGCCGGAAACCCTTCCGCAAACGTTGCCTGAGAACCGAGTGTCGAAAAGTGTCGAGAAGACAGCTTTTCGTCGTCAAAAATGACCATCACCTGAGGATTGCCCGGTGAACCGTTTTGTAATTGCTGACTCGACGGTCTGTATTGGCTGTCGAACCTGTGAGGCGGCGTGTTCGGAAACTCACCGCCTGCACGGGCTGCAGTCCATGCCGCGCCTTCGCGTCATGCGTAATGAAAAAGAGTCTGCTCCGCAGCTCTGCCACCACTGTGAAGATGCCCCCTGCGCGGGTGTTTGTCCGGTGAATGCCATCACCCGCGTTGATGGCGCGGTCCAGCTGAACGAAAGCCTGTGCGTCAGCTGCAAGCTGTGCGGCATTGCCTGCCCGTTCGGCGCCATTGAATTTTCCGGCAGCCGTCCGCTGCACATTCCGGCCAATGCCAACTCCCCGAAAGCGCCGCCCGCGCCACCGGCTCCGGCACGCGTAAGTACGCTACTGGACTGGGTTCCCGGCATCCGCGCCGTGGCGGTGAAGTGTGACCTGTGCAGCTTTGATGAACAGGGACCGGCCTGCGTGCGGACCTGTCCGACCAAGGCGCTCATTCTGGTTAACATCCGCGATATCGCCCGTACCAGCAAACGCAAGCGCGAGCTGACCATTAATACCGACGTCGGCGATCTTTCGCTTCTGCAGGCGCTTAACGAGGGGGCGAAATGAACGCGATAGACATGATTAACAGCGCCGTAGCGTACTTTGCGGCCGCCGCCGTGCTGGCGCTGCTCTTCTCTTTCCATAAAATCCTGAGCGGCTGGATAGCCGGTATCGGCGGGGCGCTCGGCAGCCTGATGACGCTCGCGGCAGGCGGTGTCGTTTTGCTGGGGGGGCAATCCACAGAGGCCGTGATGCCGCTGATTCGTCACAGCGTTGAGATTACGCCGCTGAATGCCATCTGGCTGGTGACGTTCGGTCTGTGCGGGCTGTTTGTCAGCCTGTTCAATATCGACTGGCACCGCCACCAGCACACCAGAGCTAATGGTCTGCTGGTAAACCTGCTCATGGCGACGGCGGTCTGCACCGTTATCGCCAGCAATCTTGGCACGCTGGTGGTGATGGCCGAAATTATGGCCCTGTGCGGCGTGTTCCTGACGGGCTGTAGCGCCTCCGGCAAGCTGTGGTTTGCTCTCGGTCGCCTCGGCACGCTGCTGCTGGCGCTGGCCTGCTGGCTGGTGTGGCAACGCTTCGGTACGCTGGATTTCTCTGCGCTCAACGGCCATCCGCTGGGGAATGACGTCTGGCTGCTGGGCGTTGTGGGCTTTGGCCTGCTCGCCGGGATCATCCCGCTGCACGGCTGGGTGCCGCAGGCGCATGCCAATGCCTCCGCGCCCGCCGCCGCGCTGTTCTCTGTGGTGGTGATGAAAGTGGGTTTATTCGGGATTTTGGTACTCACGCTGACCAGCGGGCAACCGCCGCTGTGGTGGGGTGTCGTGCTGCTGCTGGCCGGGATGATCACCGCGTTCGTGGGTGGCCTGTACGCGCTGATGGAGCACAACATCCAGCGTTTGCTGGCGTACCACACGCTCGAAAATATCGGCATTATCCTGCTCGGTCTTGGCGCGGGCGTCACCGGTCTGGCGCTGAATCAGCCCGCGTTGATTGCCGCCGGGTTTATCGGTGGTCTGTATCACCTCGTCAACCACAGCCTGTTTAAAAGCACCCTGTTCCTCGGCGCGGGCAGCGTCTGGTTCCGCACCGGTCATCGGGATATCGAAAAGCTCGGCGGCATTGGCAAAAAGATGCCGGTGATTTCCCTGGCGATGCTGGTGGGGCTGATGGCGATGGCCGCGCTGCCGCCACTGAACGGTTTTGCCGGCGAGTGGGTGATCTACCAGTCTTTCTTCGCGCTCGGTCAGAGCGATGCGTTTATCGGCCGTTTGCTGGGGCCGCTGTTGGCGGTCGGCCTGGCGATTACCGGGGCGCTGGCGGTGATGTGTATGGCGAAAGTCTACGGCGTTACCTTCCTTGGCGCACCGCGCACGCGTGAGGCTGAAAATGCCTGCTGTGCACCGGTATTGATGGCCACCAGCGTGGTTGCGCTGGCGCTGTGCTGCATTGCGGGTGGGGTTGCCGCGCCGTGGCTGCTGCCGCTGCTCGGAAACGCTATTCCGTTGCCGCTTGAGACGGCACAAACCACCGTTTCCCAACCGATGATAGCCCTGCTGCTGATTGCCTCTCCGCTACTGCCGTTCGTGCTGATGCTGTTCTTTAAACGCGATCGACTCGCCTCCCGTGCGCGCGGCGCAGCCTGGGCCTGCGGCTACGAACACGAGCAGTCAATGGTCATCACCGCCCACGGTTTCGCCATGCCGGTAAAAGAGAACTTCGCCGCCGTGCTGAAGCTGCGCCGCATGCTCAACCCGCAGGGTTGGGTTCCGGGCTGGCAGAGTGCTGCCGCGCCCGCACTGTTCCGCCGTCTGGCGCTGATTGAGCTGTCGGTGCTGGTGGTCATTGTGATTTCACGAGGAGCCTGACATGAGTCTGTTACTGGCAATTCTTCAGGCGCTGGTGCTGTTTGCCGTTGCGCCGCTGCTCTCGGGCATCACGCGCGTGGCGCGCGCCCGGATGCACAACCGTCGCGGCCCTGGCGTGCTCCAGGAGTATCGCGATCTCTTCAAGCTGCTCTCTCGCCAGAGCGTGGCGCCCGATGCCGCAGGCTGGGTCTTTCGCCTGACGCCGTTTGTGATGGTTGGCGTGATGCTCACCATCGCCACCGCGCTGCCCGTCGTCACGGTGGGCTCACCGCTGCCTGCGCTCGGCGATCTGATCACGCTTATCTACCTCTTCGCCATCGCCCGTTTCTTCTTTGCGATTGCGGGTCTGGACACCGGGAGTCCGTTTACCGGCCTCGGTGCCAGCCGCGAGGCGATGCTGGGTGTGCTGGTTGAGCCGATCCTGCTGCTGGGGCTGTGGGTCGCCGCGCAGGTCGCAGGCTCCACCCATATCAGCTTTATCACCCATACCGTTTATCACTGGCCGGTAAGCCGCTCCATTCCGCTGGTGCTGGCACTCTGCGCCTGCGCGTTCGCCACGTTTATTGAGATGGGCAAACTGCCGTTCGATCTCGCGGAAGCCGAGCAGGAATTACAGGAGGGGCCACTCACCGAATACAGCGGCTACGGCTTTGCGGTACTGAAGTGGGGGATCAGCCTCAAGCAGCTGGTGGTGTTGCAGATGTTTGTCGGCGTCTTCTTCCCGTGGGGGCAGATGACGCACTTTTCCGCGGGCGGCCTGGTGCTGGCCGTCGTGGTTGCTGCAATCAAGCTGCTTATCGGCGTGCTGGTGATTGCGCTGTTCGAGAACAGCATGGCGCGTCTGCGTTTTGTGGCGACCTCGCGCATCACCTGGGCCGGTTTTGGCTTTGCATTTTTAGCGTTCGTCTCCTTGCTGGTGGCGTGATTAAAGAGAGTGTTTATGTCTGAAGAAAAGAAAGGTCAGCAGTATCTCGCCGCGTTGCACCAGGCTTTCCCCGGCGTGGTGCTGGAAGAGTCCTGGCAAACCAAAGACCAGATCACCGTCACCATAAAGGTGAACGACCTGCCGGAGGTGGTGGAGTTTCTTTACTACCAGCAGGGCGGCTGGCTGTCGGTGCTGTTCGGTAACGACGAGCGCCAGCTGTGCGGCAATTACGCCGTGTACTACGTGATGTCGATGGAGCAGGGCGAGAAGTGCTGGCTGACCGTGCGCGTTGAAGTCGATCCGAATAAGCCGGAATATCCGTCCGTTACGCCGCGGGTGCCTGCTGCCGTCTGGGGCGAACGCGAAGTGCGCGACATGTACGGCCTGGTGCCGGTCGGCCTGCCGGACGAGCGCCGTCTGGTGCTGCCGGACGACTGGCCGGATGAACTCTATCCGCTGCGTAAAGACAGCATGGACTACCGCCAGCGCCCGGCGCCGACCACCGACAGCGAAACCTACGAGTTCATCAACGAGCTGGGCAGCAAAAAGAACAACGTGGTGCCGATTGGTCCGCTGCACGTCACCTCCGACGAACCGGGCCACTTTCGTCTGTTCGTCGACGGCGAAAACATTATCGACGCCGACTACCGCCTGTTCTACGTCCATCGCGGCATGGAAAAGCTGGCGGAAACCCGCATGGGCTACAACGAAGTGACGTTCCTTTCTGACCGCGTGTGCGGCATCTGCGGCTTTGCCCACAGCACCGCTTACACCACGTCGGTAGAAAACGGTATGGGGATCGTGGTGCCGGAACGTGCGCAGATGATCCGCGCCATTCTGCTGGAGGTGGAACGTCTGCACTCGCACCTGCTAAACCTCGGCCTGGCCTGCCACTTCGTCGGTTTTGACTCCGGGTTTATGCAGTTCTTCCGCGTGCGTGAGGCGTCGATGAAGATGGCGGAGATCCTCACCGGGGCACGTAAAACCTACGGGCTGAACCTGATCGGCGGGATCCGCCGCGACCTGCTGAAAGATGACATGATCCAGACCCGTCAGCTGGCGCAGCAGATGCGCCGGGACGTGCAGGAGCTGGTGGATATGCTGCTCAGCACGCCAAACATCGAGCAGCGCACCGTAGGGATTGGCCGTCTTGATCCGGAAATTGCCCGCGACTTCAGCAACGTCGGCCCGATGGTGCGCGCCAGCGGCCACGCCCGCGACACCCGCGCCGATCACCCGTTCGTCGGCTACGGCCTGCTGCCCATGACCGTGCACAGCGAGCAGGGCTGCGACGTCATCTCACGTCTGAAAGTCCGCATTAACGAGGTGTTCACTGCCCTGAACATGATCGACTTCGGCCTCGATAACCTGCCGGGCGGTCCGCTGATGGTAGAGGGCTTCACCTACATCCCGAACCGCTTCGCGCTCGGCTTTGCAGAAGCGCCGCGCGGGGACGATATCCACTGGAGCATGACTGGCGACAACCAGAAGCTCTACCGCTGGCGCTGCCGTGCGGCGACCTACGCCAACTGGCCAACGCTGCGCTACATGCTGCGCGGCAATACGGTCTCCGATGCGCCGCTGATCATCGGTAGCCTCGACCCGTGCTACTCCTGCACCGACCGCATGACCGTGGTGGACGTGCGCAAGAAGAAAAGTCAGGTGGTGCCGTACAAAGAGCTTGAGCGCTACAGCATCGAGCGTAAGAACTCGCCGCTGAAATAAGGACTCGTCATGTTTACCTTTATCAAAAAAGTGATCAAAACCGGCACGCAGACCAGCCGTTATCCGCTGGAGCCGATGCCGGTCGATAAAAACTTTCGCGGCAAGCCGGAGCACAATCCGCAGCAGTGCATAGGCTGCGCGGCCTGCGTCAATGCCTGCCCGTCGAATGCCCTGACGGTGGAAACGGATCTCAAAACCGGCGAACTGGCCTGGCAGTTTAACCTCGGACGCTGCATTTTCTGCGGCCGCTGCGAGGAAGTTTGCCCGACGGTCGCCATTCGCCTGTCGCAGGAGTACGAGCTGGCAGTGTGGAAGAAAGCCGATTTCCTCCAGCAGTCGCGTTTCACGCTGTGTCACTGCCGCGTCTGCAAGCGTCCGTTCGCCGTGCAAAAAGAGATCGACTACGCCATCGCGCTGCTGCAGCACAACGGTGACGTCCGGGCGGAACATCACCGTGAAAGTTTTGAAACCTGCCCGGAGTGTAAGCGTCAGAAATGCCTGCTGCCGTCCGACCGGATTGATATCACCCGCCATATGAGAGAGGCCAGCTGATGGAACACTTACTCGGCCCGCGCGACGACAATGGCATGCCGGTGCCAATGACGGTGGAGGAATCCATTGCCAGCATGAAGGCGTCGCTGCTGAAAAAAATCAAACGTTCGGCCTACGTCTACCGCGTGGACTGCGGCGGCTGTAACGGCTGCGAGATCGAGATCTTCGCTACGCTGTCGCCGCTGTTTGACGCTGAACGCTTCGGTATCAAAGTGGTGCCGTCTCCGCGCCATGCGGATATTCTGCTGTTTACCGGGGCGGTCACCCGTGCCATGCGCTCGCCCGCGCTGCGTGCCTGGCAGTCTGCACCAGACCCGAAAATCTGCATCTCCTACGGTGCCTGCGGCAACAGCGGCGGCATCTTCCACGATCTCTACTGCGTCTGGGGCGGCACCGACAAAATCGTACCGGTGGATGTTTATATTCCGGGCTGCCCGCCGACGCCTGCCGCCACGCTGTACGGCTTTGCGATGGCGCTTGGCCTGCTGGAGCAGAAAATCCACGCCCGTGAACCGGGCGAGCTCGACAACCAGCCCGCGATGCTCCTCCATCCGGATATGGTGCAGCCGCTGCGGGTGAAGGTCGACCGTACGGCGCGCAGGCTGGCGGGCTACCGTTATGGTCGTCAGATTGCCGACGATTATCTGCGTTTGCTGAGCCAGGGCGAGCAGCAGGTAGCCCGCTGGCTGGAGGCGGAAAACGATCCGCGTCTGAATGAGATTGTGGCGAACCTGAACAGCATTGTGGACGAGGCGCGTATCCGATGAGTGAAACGGTGGTGTTCAGTCAACTGAGCCGTAAGTTTATTGATGAGAACGATGCCACGCCGGATGCGGCGCAGCAGGTGGTCTATTACAGCCTGGCGATTGGGCATCACCTCGGGGTGATTGACTGTCTGGAGGCCGCGCTGAGCTGCCCCTGGCCTGAGTATCTGGCGTGGATCGCCACGCTGGAGGAGGGCAGCACGGCGCGGCGTAAAATGGAAGGCGTGCCAAAGTACGGTGAGATCGTCATCGATGCCAACCACATTGCGATGCTCGCCAACGCCTTTGATGCGGCGCTGAGCAGGCAATCCGCCGAACAGCAGGCGTGGAGCAAAACGTTGCTCGGCATGCTGCATGATATTCATCAGGAGAGTGCCATCTACCTGATGGTGAGGAGATTACGTGACTGACGTTTTACTGTGTGTCGGCAACAGCATGATGGGCGACGACGGCGCGGGCCCGCTGCTGGCAGAGATGTGCGCCGCGAACCCTCAGGGCAACTGGGTGGTGATTGACGGCGGTAGCGCGCCAGAAAATGACGTGGTCGCCATCCGCGAGCTGCGCCCGGAGAGGCTGCTGATTGTCGATGCTACCGATATGGGGCTCAACCCCGGAGAGATCCGACTCATTGACCCGGACGACATTGCCGGGATGTTTATGATGACGACCCACAATATGCCGCTGAATTATCTGGTGGATCAGATCAAGGACGACGTGGGTGAGGTGCTGTTTCTGGGGATTCAGCCGGACATTGTTGGGTTTTATTACCCGATGACGCCGCCGGTAAAAGAGGCGGTGGAAGTGGTTTATTCACGGCTTGAAGGGTGGGTTGGGGACGGGGGGTTTTCTCCGCTCTGAGCAGTGCCGGGTGGCGGCTTCGCCTTACCCGGCCTACCAAACCCGTTCCCTCTCCCTGTGGGAGAGAGCCGGGGTGAGGGCAACAGGCTACTCGAGATCGCCCCCGTTACTCGCAATCACCTTCTTATACCACCAGAACGATTTCTTGCGCTTCCGGTCCAGCGTGCCGTTCCCCGCATCGTCGCGGTCAACGTACACGAACCCGTAGCGTTTGCTCATTTCGCCGGTAGACGCTGAAACAAGGTCGATACAGCCCCAGGTGGTGTAGCCCATCAGCGGCACGCCGTCCTCAATCGCATCACCCATCGCGCGGATATGCTCGCGCAGATAGCTGATGCGGTAGTCGTCGTTAATCTCGCCGTTTTCATCAATGACATCTTTCGCACCCAGGCCGTTTTCCACCAGGAACAGCGGCTTTTGGTAGCGGTCGTACATCATGTTCATGGTAATGCGCAGGCCAAGCGGGTCAATGCCCCAGCCCCATTCGCTCACCTGAATGTGCGGGTTACGCAGGGACTTCACGATGTTTGCCGCGCTGGTGTTGCCCGCGTTCATATCCGCCGACGCGCAGCGCGAGGCGTAATAGCTGAACGAGACAAAATCGACGGTGTTTTTCAGCAGCTCGTCATCGCCGGGGTCTTTGACAATGACCACGCCTTTCTCACGGAACACGCGAGCCGAGTAGGCCGGATAGCGGCCGCGTGCCTGCACGTCGATAAAGAACAGGTTCTCGCGGTCTTTCTCCAGCGCCATCCACACGTCTTCCGGTTTGCAGGAGTACGGATAGAAGTTACCGCCCGCCAGCATGCAGCCCACCTGATTTTCCGGGTTCACCTCGTGAGCGATTTTGGTTGCCAGCGCGCTCGCCACCAGCTCGTGGTGCGCGGCCTGATATTTTACCTGATCTTCGTTTTCACCTTCCTCAAACACCAGCCCGGCACCGGAGAACGGGCTGTGCAGCATGATGTTGATTTCGTTGAAAGTCAGCCAGTATTTTACCAGCCCGTTAAACGCCTCAAAGCAGGTGCGGGCGTAGCGGGCGAAGAAGTCGACCATCTTGCGGTTGCGCCAGGAACCGTATTCCGTCACCAGGTGCATCGGCACGTCGAAGTGGCAGAGCGTCACCAGCGGCTCGATGTTGTACTTTTTGCACTCCTCAAATACCGCGCGGTAAAAGGCTATGCCCTCTTTGTTCGGCAGCGGTTCGTCACCGTTCGGGTAGAGGCGGCTCCAGGCAATCGAGGTGCGGAATACCGTAAAGCCCATCTCCGCCATCAGGGCAATGTCTTCTTTATAGCGATGGTAAAAATCAATCGCCTCGTGGCTCGGGTAAAACTCGTCGTCACGCAGCGAAAAACGCTTTTCCTTGCCGAGCTTCACCGCCAGACGATTGGCGCCGTGGGGGATCATATCGACCGTCGTCAGTCCTTTGCCGCCTTCACGGTAAGCACCTTCACTCTGGTTAGCGGCAAGCGCGCCGCCCCATAAAAATCCTTGTGGAAAAACAGACATTCTTACCTCGCTTTCAATTTATGCTTTTGCTGCGTTGTTCTGTACCGCCGCGGTCTGCAGAGCGCGCGCTTTTTCGGCCTCGTCTTCGACCGGGATATCCTCAAACCCTAACAGCAGGGTCAGAACAAACGACAGCACAACTGCCAGCGCCATCACGCCGAATACCCAGACGATGGTCATCGGGTTGGCCGGATCGAAGAATTGCACGCTGGTAAACAGCCCCGGCGCCGCCATGGAGTGGCTGGCAAGACCCGCGATGCCGGCCACCGCGCCGCAGATAAAGCCGCTGATCAGGCTCGCAATCAGCGGACGCTTGAGACGTACCGCCACACCGTACAGTGCCGGTTCAGAGATCCCCGCCATGATGGCAGAAGCCGCCGCAGCCAGCGCCGTCTGGCGCAGTTCCGGGTTTTTGGTTTTCCATGCCACCGCTAAAGACGAACCGCCGAGCGACAGGTTGGCGCCGATTTCTGACGGCATGACCATCCCTTCTTTACCCGTTTCGGCAATGGTCTGAATGATGGTTGGCGTAAAGACGCGGTGCATCCCCGTCATGACCAGCAGCGGCCAGAGTGCGCCCATGATGGCGACGGAGAGCCAGCCCAGATAGCCGTGAATGGTGTAAACCAGTGCGGAGATAGCGCTCCCGATCCAGATCCCGAGCGGCCCAATCAGCACGATGGCGAGCGGGGCGGCAATCAGGACGATCAGCATCGGCTTGAGGAAGTTTTTCGTCACCGCCGGGGTAATGCGATCGACCCAGCGTTCGATGTAAGACAGGCACCAGGTCATCACCAGCGCGGGGATAACGGTGTAGGTGTATTTCACCGCCGTCACCGGGATAAAGGCGAACTCAACATGCTCGCCCTGCGCGGCTTTCGCCATCAGTTCGATAAAGCTCGGGTGCACCAGCACGCCCGCAATGGCGATCGCCAGCGACATATTGGTTTTGAATTTCACTGCCGCCGAGGCGGCCACCATCAGCGGCAGGAAGAAGAATGCCCCGTCGCCAATCACCGTCAGAATGGTAAGCGTTGGCGCGCCCTTTGGCAGCACGCCGGTCATCTCAAGGATCATCGCCAGCAGCTTGACCATCGAACCGCCGATGATCGCGGGGATCAGCGGCGACATGGTGCCGATCAGCGCGTCGAGGATCCCGGCGCCAATGCGGCGTAACGTCAGCTTCTGCGGGCCTTCAGGCACCGCGGGCTGCAGGTCAACGGGCAGCAGGCTGACCACTTCGCGGTAGGCCTGAGAAACCGTGTTGCCAATGATCACCTGGCACTGGTTGTCGTTACGCACTACGCCAAGCACGCCGCTGATGCTTTTCAGGCGCGCGGCGTCGGTGAGGGTTTCGTCTTTCAGAACGAAACGCAGTCGCGTCATGCAGTGGGTGACGGCGACGATGTTCTCTTTGCCGCCCAGCGCGCTGATAACGTCGTTCGCCAGCGCAGCGTAATTTTTGGCCATCGGATGTGATCCTGTTATCGTTGTGTGAAATGTAGGAAACCGGTTCCACATAATCATCATGAGTTTCTTTGAGTGAAACAAGATCGCTTTTTGGTCATTTTTTCAATTCGTGATGATGATCACTGGTCGGTAGCGAAAGCGTGATTTCGCCGCTGCGACAATTTTTCTGCAGTGCAGTACACTGCGCTTCATCAGATTCAGATGGAATAACAACATGACCACGATGCTTGAAGTGGCGAAGCGGGCAGGCGTTTCGAAAGCGACGGTATCCCGCGTGCTGTCGGGAAATGGCTATGTCAGCCAGGAGACCAAAGACCGGGTTTTTCAGGCCATTGAAGAGAGCGGTTATCGCCCGAATTTACTGGCGCGAAACTTGGCGACCAAACGTACCCAGACCCTGGGGCTGGTGGTGACGAACACCCTTTATCACGGCGTCTACTTTAGCGAACTGCTGTTTCATGCCGCACGAATGACGGAAGAGAAAGGGCGGCAGTTGATCCTCGCGGACGGCAAGCACAGCGCCGATGAAGAGCGCGAGGCGATCCAGTATCTGCTCGATATGCGCTGCGACGCGGTGATCATCTACCCGCGCTTTTTGAACGTGGATGAACTGGATGCGATCGTCGAGAAGTGTGAGCAGCCGATTATGGTGCTCAACCGCCGCCTGCGGAAAAACAGCAGCCACAGCGTCTGGTCCGATCATAAAGCTTCCTGTCAGGACGCGGTGTCGCAGCTGATTGCAAAAGGGCACCGGGAGATTGCGTTTATCACCGGTTCGCTGGATTCCCCGACCGGCGTTGAGCGACTGTCCGGTTACAAAGATGCGCTGACGCAGCACGGTATTGCCCTGCGCGACGAGCTTATCACCGAAGGGAAGTGGAACCCGGCCAGCGGCGCGGCGGCGGTATCCGAACTGCTCGCACGCGGCGAACGCTTTACGGCGCTGGTGGCGAGCAATGACGACATGGCGATTGGCGCCATTAAACAGCTGCACGAGAGCGGCGTTGCCACGCCGGACGCGGTGTCAGTCATCGGCTTCGACGACGTGGCGATAGCGCCGTACATTGTGCCTTCGCTCTCCAGCGTGCGTATTCCGGTCACGGAGATGATCCAGGAAACCATCAGTCGTCTGATTTTCATGCTCGACGGCGGTGAATTCAAATATCAGCAAACGTTCTCCGGCGAGCTTATCCTGCGCGACTCCGTGACTGACGGCCCCCACTGCTGATGTCGACAGCTGTCATCGTCATAAGTGACGATGACAGCGCGACTGTGATTTTTAAAGTCGTTTAAAATCAATTGTTTAATAATTGGCACGGTTTATGAATAGCTCCGCGCATAACTGTAATGCTGGAGAAGCAGATGAACCGTTTTATTATGGCCGATGCCAGTAAGTGCATTGGTTGCCGTACCTGTGAAGTGGCGTGCGTGGTTTCCCATCAGGCGGAGCAGGATTGCGCATCACTTACCCCCGACACGTTTTTGCCACGCATCCACGTCATTAAAGGCGTGAATATTTCCACCGCCGCTATTTGTCGCCAGTGCGAAGACGCACCGTGCGCGAACGTCTGCCCGAACGGGGCGATTAAACGCGAGAAGGGCTTTGTGCATGTGATGCAGGAGCGCTGCATTGGCTGTAAAACCTGCGTGGTCGCCTGCCCGTATGGCGCGATGGAAGTGGTTGTCCGTCCGGTAGTACGCAACAGCGGTATGGGCCTGAGCGTGCGGGCGGAGAAAGCCGAGGCCAACAAATGCGACCTTTGCTACCACCGTGAAGCTGGCCCGGCCTGTATGGAAGCCTGCCCGACCCACGCGCTGGTCTGCGTGGATCGCGACAAGCTCGAGCAGATGAGCGCAGAAAAACGCCGTCGTGCGGCGTTTGACACCTCGTCATCGCTGCTGTTTTAAGTCGCAATGCGCGTTAACGGCGTACAGCTTCGGGTGCGTGGCAAAGTGCAGGGCGTGGGGTTTCGTCCCTTTGTCTGGCAGCTGGCGCACCAGATGATGCTGACGGGCGACGTCTGTAACGACGGAGAGGGTGTCCTGGTGCGTCTCGCGGGTAATGGGGGGGACTTTATCGCGAGGCTGCGCCAGGACTGCCCACCGCTGGCGCGGATTGACGACGTAGACACTCAGCCCTTTAGCTGGTCCGCTCTGCCGACGGATTTTACCATCCGCCAGAGCGAGAGCGGAGCGATGGACACGCAAATCGTGCCGGATGCCGCCACCTGTCCGGCGTGCCTGGCGGAGATGCGCGATCCCCGCGAGCGCCGTTATCGTTACCCGTTTATCAACTGTACCCATTGCGGCCCGCGCTTCACCATCATCCGCGCCATGCCCTACGATCGCCCGGCCACGTCAATGGCCGACTTCCCGCTGTGCGCACCGTGTGAAGCCGAGTATCGCAACCCGGCCGATCGGCGTTTTCACGCTCAGCCGGTGGCCTGCCCGGACTGCGGGCCAGCGCTGATGTGGCGAGCCGGGGAAAGCGTCGCCACGCGCGAACCGGCATTACGCGCCGCAGTGGAGAAGCTAAAAAGCGGCGGTATTGTCGCCATCAAGGGGCTGGGAGGCTTTCACCTTGCCTGCGACGCGCTTAACCCGCAGGCGGTGGCGACGCTACGGGCACGCAAACAGCGCCCGACGAAGCCGCTGGCGGTGATGATCCCCGATGCGGATGACCTGCCGGAGGCGATGCAGACCCTGCTACGCTCTCCTGCTGCGCCCATTGTGTTGACGCCCAAAGCCTCGCTTCCCGCGCTGCCTGAGGCCATTGCGCCGGGGCTAGATTGTGTCGGCGTGATGCTGCCTGCGAATCCGATTCAGCATTTACTGATGATGGACTGCCAGCGTCCGCTGGTGATGACCTCCGGTAACCTCAGCGGCCGCCCGCCTGCGATGACGAATCAGGAAGCGCTGGATGCGCTCCGCGACATGGCTGACGGCTTCCTGCTGCACAACCGCGATATTCTGCAACGGATGGATGATTCGGTGGTGGATCGGGATGGCGCGATGCTGCGTCGCGCGCGCGGTTTTGTGCCGGATGCCATCACGTTACCCGCCGGGTTTGACGATATCCCTGCCATATTGTCTACCGGGGCAGAGATGAAAAATACCTTCTGCCTGGTGCGCGGAAATCAGGCTGTGTTGAGCCCGCATTTTGGCGATCTCAGTGACGAGGGGGTCGACGCACAGTGGCGTTCGGCGCTGGCAATGATGCAACAGGTTTATGCCTTTAAGCCCGCGCGTGTCGTGTGCGATGCCCATCCGGCGTATCACGCCCGTCAGTGGGCGCTGGAGCAGGGGCTGCCCGTTGAAACCGTGCTGCATCATCATGCCCATGCGGCGGCGTGTCTGGCTGAAAATGGCTGGCCGCTCGGCGGTGGGGACGTTATCGCCCTGACGCTGGACGGGATCGGCATGGGCGAGAATGGCGCGCTGTGGGGCGGAGAGTGCCTGCGGGTGAACTATGTCGACTGCGAACATTTGGGTGGCCTGCCTGCCGTTGCGCTGCCGGGGGGCGATCTGGCAGCGAAGCAGCCGTGGCGCAATTTGCTCGCCCACTGCCTGGCCTTTGTGCCTGACTGGCAGCAGTTCCCGGAGACGCGGGCAGTGCAGGGCCAGAACTGGCCGCTACTGGCGACGGCGATCCAGCGTGGCATCAACGCGCCGCGGGCCTCGTCCTGTGGACGCCTGTTTGATGCGGTTGCCTGTGCGCTGGGCATCGATACGCAGTGCTACGAAGGCGAAGCGGCCTGCAGGCTGGAGGCGCTGGCGGCACGGTGCAACGGTGTGAAACACCCGGTTACGCTGTCGGTGGACGACCTTGCACTTTTCTGGCAACAGTGGCTTGCCTGGCAGGCGGAGCCCTGCGAGCGCGCGTGGGCGTTTCACGATGCGCTGGCCAGAGGGCTGTCGGAGCATGCCGCATCCCATGCCCGACGCTTATCGCTTTCAACAATCTGCCTCAGTGGCGGTGTGTTACATAACCGCCTGCTGCGCGCGCGCCTGCGGCATTATCTTTCTGACTTTACGCTTCTTTTTCCTTCGCGCCTGCCTGCAGGTGACGGAGCGATCTCCTTCGGGCAGGCGGTGGTCGCCGCTGCCCGGTCATGTTCACAAAGGATTTAAAATGTTACGACTGTTACGCAATGAACCTCGCGCCGCGCTTCTGCTGCTGGCACTGGTAATGGCAAATCTGCTGGCCTGGGGCTGGGCATGGCACACCTTCAGCGGCAGTACGGCGCTGATGGCGGCAAGTCTGCTGGCCTGGTGTTACGGGCTGCGTCATGCGGTGGATGCCGACCACATTGCTGCCATTGATACCGTGACGCGTAAGATGATGCAGCAGGGCAAACGCCCGTCCGGCGTGGGGGCGTGGTTCTCGCTGGGGCACTCCACCATCGTGGTGCTGGCTTCCATCGCTATCGCCGCCACCGCCACGGCGTTTCAGAAAAATATGGCATGGTTCCACGAGACCGGGAGCCTGATTGGCACCGCCGTTTCCGCCACCTTCCTGCTGGCGATGGCGCTGGTGAATATGGTGATTTTGCGCGGCGTATGGTGCAGTTTCCAGGCGCTGAAAAAGGGGCATGCGGCCCGCAGCGACGTGGAGCTTCCCGCCCAGGGTGGGGTGATGAGCTGGCTGTTTGGCAAAACCTTCCGCCTCGTCAATAAAAGCTGGCAGATGTACCTGGTGGGCTTCCTGTTTGGTCTCGGGTTTGATACCGCCACTGAAATTGGCGTGCTGGGGATTTCTGCCGCCAGCGCCTCCAGCGGGATGTCGGTGTGGTCAATCATGATTTTCCCGGCGCTCTTCGCCAGCGGTATGGCGCTGGTGGATACCCTCGACAATTTGCTGATGGTCGGTGCCTACGGCTGGGCGTTTAACAAACCGCAGCGCAAGCTCTACTACAACATGACCATTACCGGTACCTCCGTGGTGGTGGCGCTGTTCATTGGTGGGCTGGAAGCGCTGGGTCTGCTGATGGATAAATTTGCCCTTAGCGGCGGCATCTGGGATGCGGTGGGCGCGGTGAACGATAACCTCGGCAACGCCGGGTTTGTGGTGGTCGGGCTGTTTGTCGCCTGCTGGCTGATCTCCATGGCCAACTACCGCTGGCGCGGCTACGATGCGCTGGTGGTGAGCTCCTGAATTTTTGCCTCAACTCTCTTTTTGTTGTTTTGTAGGCCGGGTAAGCGCAGCGCCACCCGGCAATACGACGGTTAAGCAGGTAGCGATTTCAGCAGCGCGAACGCCTCCTTCATTCTCTCTTCGCTCACCACAAAGGCGCGCAGTTGGTCATCTGCGTCGATGCCGCGCGCCACCATCCCCTGTGATTCAATGGCGATTTGCCAGTTCAGATCCTGTCGCTGCGTTTCTCCCGCAAGGTGCAGCGGCAGGTCCGGCGTTTTCACCTTCACCAGCATCGGCGGAAGCTTTAGCGGCGCGCTGACGCCGATCAGGTTTTTCGCCAGGACCATGGCGCTCAACTGGATCGGTTGCAGAAACGGCAGCACCCGGCCATTAATTTCCGCGCAGTCGCCCAGGGCATAAATGTCCGGCTGTGAGGTTTGCAGGTAGCTGTCGACCTTTACGCCGCGGTCTGTTTCGGCGCCTGCGCGATGTGCCAGCGCGGTTTCCGGGCGCAGACCCGTCGCGGCAACCACCGCATCCACCTCAACGCTGCGGTTGCGGTCGAGCGCCCCACGAATGCCGCCTGCGGTTTTGCTCAGACTCTGTAACTGCGATTTGAGCAGCAGATGGACACCCATGTCGGTCAGTCGATGCTGTAAGCGGCTGCTTACTTCTGCGGGCATCAGCGCCGACAGAATGCTCGCCGCGTGGTCAACCAGGGTAACGGTTTTACCCGCGCGGCAGAAATCCATCGCCAGCTCGGTACCAATCAGCCCACCGCCGACGATCATCACGCGTTGCGCATCGCGAAGCCCCGTTTCGCTTGCCTGATACTCCTGCTGGCTGTTTAGGGTGATCATCAGCTCTCGCCCTTCAACGGGCGGCACAAAGGCAGAGGCCCCCGTGGCCAGCACCAGCTTGTCGTACTGCCAGATTTTGTCTTTCGCCTTCACGACGTGCGCGGCGGCGTCGATATCGGTAACCCAGGTGTAGGGAAACAGGCGCAGGTTAAACTGTTCCGCGAACTCCCCCGCCGTCTGGCGGGTGAGGTCTTCGGCGCGCTGATTCTGGCTGATGACATGGCTTAAATCAGGCTTGTTGTACTCATCCATGCTGTCGGCAGCGATCACCGTCACCGGCACGTTAGCGTCCTGTTTGCGGATATTTTTCACCAGCTGGCGGGCGGCGAAGCCCGAACCGATGATGACGATTCCGTGATTCATTTTGCCTCCGTACCCAGTTCGTCAAAGACGTCTTTACCGAGGGAACATTCCGGGCAGAGGAAGGTATCCGGCACGTCGCACCACGGCGTGCCCGGGGCAACGTCCTGAAGGGGTTCGCCCCGTTCCGGGTCATATATCCACTGGCAAACGCTGCACTGCATGCGTGGGCCGAGGTGTGCAGCAGCGGCAGCTGCACAGGCACAGGCTTCCTGCTGTTCGGTAGGTTTTGCAGACGCCTCAGGAAGCGGTGCGAGCGCCCACTGACGGGCAATGTCGCGGCCATGCTGACGGCAAATTTCCAGCGCGTCGATATCCGGGCGCCATTTCGCTTTCAGACTCAGGGACATCTCAAAACCTGCATCCTGCAGACGGGTAGAGAGGCGATCTACCGCGCCGCCGCTCCAGCCGTGAGAGCCAAACGCGCTGGCGCGTTTGTTGCGAAAACGCAGGCCGGTCATCTCTTCCACCAGGCCAGCAATTTTCGGCATCATCACGTTGTTCATCGTGGAGGTGCCCACCAGCACGCCTTTTGAGCGGAAGACATTGGTGAGGATCTCGTTTTTATCGCTGCGCGCCACGTTGAAGATTTTCACCGCCACGTTCGGATCCACTTCGTTGATGCCCTGGGCTATGGCGTCCGCCATCATGCGGGTGTTATTGGACATGGTGTCGTAGAAAATCGTGATGCGGTCTTCCTGATAATCCGCCGCCCATTTCAGGTACAGCTCAACGATCTGGGTGGGGTTTTCACGCCACACCACGCCGTGGGAGGTGGCAATCATGTCCACCGGCAGGTTAAAGCCGAGGATCTCGGTGATTTTTGGCGTCACCAGACGGCTGAACGGGGTCAGAATGTTGGCGTAGTAGCGCTGGCACTGCTCAAACAGTTCGGTCTGATCCACTTCATCATTGAACAGGCGTTCGTCACAGTAGTGCTGGCCAAAGGCGTCGTTGCTGAACAATACCGCGTCGCCGGTCATGTAGGTCATCATGCTGTCCGGCCAGTGCAGCATCGGGGTTTCAACGAAGATCAGCTGTTTGCCGTTGCCGATATCCAGCGAGTCGCCGGTTTTCACGGTGTGGAAATTCCATTCCGGATGATGGTGATGACCGTTGATCGAGTCGATGGCGTTGGTGGTGCAGTAGATCGGTGTATTCGGAATGTACGACATCAGCTCGGTCAACGCACCGGCGTGATCCTCTTCAGCGTGGTTGATGATGATGTAGTCGATTGCGTCGAGATCGATTTCGCTGCGCAGGTTCTGCACGAACTCGCGGCTGAATTTGTGATCGACGGTATCGATCAGTACGTTTTTGCCTTCACGGATAAGATAGCTGTTGTAGCTGCTGCCGCGCAGCGTTTTGTATTCCGTCCCGTGGAAATCACGCACCTCCCAGTCACGTTGACCCACCCAATGAATGTTATTTTTAACCAGAATAGACATAGCAACCTCAACGTAATACAGCGTTTTTGAATAAGATGATTTGCCTATATCACATAGCGTGCCAGCTTTTATTTTATTGATTTTAATGGGTTATTTTTTCTATAACTCGTGATGAGTAGTCATTATGACTATCCTGATGACGGTCAATATGACACTATTTATTGTCAAAATGACAGCGAGGCAGCCATGAGTTTTTCCGTAGATGTGCTGGCGAAGATCGCCATTGAACTGCAAACCGGTATCGGTCATCAGGACCGTTTTCAGCGGCTTATCTCCACGCTGCGTCACGTGCTGGCGTGCGATGCCTCGGCGCTGTTGCGCTACGAGGGGAGACAATTTATTCCGCTGGCTATCGACGGGCTCGCGAAAGATGTTCTCGGGCGGCGGTTTACTCTTGAAGGGCATCCGCGGCTGGAAACCATTGCCCGTGCGGGTGACGTGGTACGTTTCCCGGCGGACAGCGACTTGCCGGATCCCTACGACGGTCTGATCCCGGGGCAGGAGAGCCTGAAGGTGCACGCCTGTATCGGTCTGCCGCTGTTTGCCGGACAACACCTGATTGGCGCATTAACCCTCGACGGCATGTCGCCGGACCAGTTCGACACCTTCAGTGATGAAGAGTTAAGGCTGATTGCCGCGCTGGCCTCCGGGGCGCTCAATAACGCGTTGCTGATAGAACAGCTGGAAAGTCAGAATATTCTTCCCGGCAGCCCGTCGGCGTTTGAGCCGGTGGCGCACACGGAGATGATCGGCCTGTCGCCGGGCATAGCGCAGCTTAAAAAAGAGATTGAGATTGTCGCCGCATCCGACCTGAACGTGCTGATCTTCGGTGAAACCGGCACCGGTAAAGAGCTGGTGGCGAAGTCAATTCATGAAGCCTCACCACGCGCGGCCAACCCGCTCGTATACCTTAACTGTGCCGCATTGCCGGAGAGCGTGGCGGAAAGCGAGCTGTTTGGTCACGTCAAAGGGGCATTTACCGGGGCCATCAGCAACCGCAGCGGTAAGTTTGAGATGGCCGATAACGGGACGCTGTTTCTCGATGAGATTGGAGAGCTTTCGCTTTCGCTCCAGGCCAAACTGCTGCGCGTATTGCAGTACGGTGACATCCAGCGCGTGGGGGATGACCGCAGCTTACGGGTGGACGTGCGCGTGCTGGCGGCGACCAACCGCGACCTGCGAGAAGCGGTGCTGGCCGGGCATTTCCGCGCGGATCTTTTCCACCGTCTGAGCGTGTTCCCGCTTACCGTGCCGCCGCTGCGCGAGCGCGGAGAAGATGTGGTTCTGCTGGCGGGCTATTTCTGCGAGCAATGCCGTCTCAGAATGGGGCTTTCCCGCGTGGTACTCAGCCCGGGGGCAAGGGCGCATCTGTTGAGCTACGGCTGGCCGGGCAACGTGCGGGAGCTCGAGCATGCGATTCACCGTGCGGTGGTGCTGGCGCGGGCGACGCGTGCGGGTGATGAGGTTGTGATCCACGCGCGTCATTTTGCGTTGCACGATGACGCCGTGCAGGCGGTGGCTCAGCGTGTGCCGGAGAATGCAAATGAAAACCTGCGCGAGGCGACGGAAGCGTACCAGCGTCAGATGATTACCCGCGCGCTGGAGCAGAACAACCGCAGCTGGGCGGCGTGCGCGCGGGCGCTGGAGATAGACGTCGCCAACCTGCACCGGCTGGCGAAGCGTCTTGGGCTGAAGGGTTAAATAATCCCCGCCTGGTAGAAATCCTGCAGGTTGATGGCACCGCAGAGCTTGCCGGCGTCATCCACCACCGGTGCGGCGGTGATTTTGCGCTTCATAAGCACCTCTTTGGCCTCAATGGCGCGGCTGTCGGCATTCAGCGTCAGCCCGCCTTTGGTCATCGCGTCAGACACTTTCGTTTCCAGTTTGCCACCCCCCACCAGCCAGCGCCGCAGGTCGCCGTCAGTGAATACGCCCTGGACGCTACCGTGGTCGTCACACACCGCGACCAGCCCCAGCCCGGTGCGGCTCAGTTCCAGCATCGCGTCCATCACGCTGGTATCGAGCTTGACCTGGGGAATGGCATCGTCAGTGCGCATCAGATGATGAACCTTATTGAGCAGCCGCGCGCCGAGCGCGCCCGCCGGATGCGAGCGGGCAAAATCTTCTTCGTTAAATCCGCGCGCCTGCATCACCGCCATCGCCAGCGCGTCACCCATCATGAGGGTGTTGACGGTGCTGGAGGTCGGGGCAAGGTGCATCGGGCAGGCTTCACGCTCAACGGAAATATCCAGCGTCGCTTTGGCGGCCAGCGCCAGCGGCGAGCGGGATTTGCCGGTCATCGCCAGCAGAGCGACCGATTTCTCCTGCAGACGCGGAATAATAAGATCCAGCTCTTTGGCCGAACCGGAGTAGGAGATAAACAGCATCACATCGCGGCTTTCAATCATCCCCAGATCGCCATGCAGCGCCTCGGCGGGATGCACGAAGAAGGCCGGGGTGCCGGTGCTCGCCAGCGTCGCGGCAATTTTTTTGCCGATATGGCCGGATTTACCGATGCCCGCCACGATCACTTTGCCTTCGCAGTGGATAATCGTGTTGGCGGCGCGGACAAAATCCTCGCCCAGACGTTCTGGCAGGCGGCTGGCTTCCTGCAGCTCCAGCATCAGCGTCTGGCGGCCCGTTTCTAACAGAAAATCACTCATCTCTCTCTCCGGTTACGATCACGTCGATACCTTTCTCTTCCAGCGCCTTTTTGAACGCCGGATCAATCCCCGCGTCGGTAATCAGCTTATCAACGCTTTCAAGGCTACAGACAATGTTGGGACTTTTGCGGCCAAACTTCGACGAGTCTGCCATCAAAATCACTTCCCGTGCGGCGTTGCACATCGCTTTACTGACGCTGAATACCTCATTGAAGGTCGTGACGCCTGCGTTCAGATCGATGCCGTCGGTGCCCATAAACAGCTTATCGAAGCTGAAGTGGTCGAAAGCGTTCTCGGCCAGCTGACCGTGAAACGACGCCGATTTTTTGCGAAAGGTGCCGCCGGGCATCAGGATAGTCTGCTCGCTGTCAAATTCCGACAGGGCGTTGACGATATGCAGGCTGTTGGTCATCACCGTGATGTTGTTAAAGCGGCTGAGCAGGGGGATCATTTGCAGGACGGTGCTGCCTGCGTCGAGGATGATGGAATCACCATCGTGAATAAATTTAACGGCAGCCTCGGCAATAAGCGCTTTCTGGTGGGTATTGATCAGCGTTTTGTGATCGATAGGCGGGTCAGCTTCGTCCTTATTCAGCATCACCCCGCCGTAAGTTCGGATGACGGCGCCAGAGTTTTCGAGCAATACCAGGTCCTTGCGTATTGTCGTGCCGGTGGTGTCAAAGTAGTGGGCCAGATCCTCCACCGAGCATTTCCCCTGCTTTTGCAGATACTCGAGAATGGCCGCCTGCCGCTGACGTGGTTTCATAGGCGCTTCGTTCCTTAGGTTGCGAAATGATAATTTCGCAAGTCTATAGCTTTCACAACGAAATTATCCATGTTTCAGATTAAGCGCTAATGATAGTGCATTCTGACAGCCTGAATCATGGGGAAAGATCACATCAGGCCGTAATTCCTGCAGTGAAATGCCGTTGATTGCCTGGATTTTAGTCGGACGAGCAAACACCGTCATGCCACGCATGATCAGGGAATCGCATACGCAATCGTGTTCATCCAACGCAACGGCGACCACCACGCGCGGTTTAAAGCGTCCGCCGGAACGTCCGACGCCCACGCGACCTTTCTGACACAGGGCATCAAACGCGCGGTTGAACTGATGGATCTGCCAGCCGCCAAACGCCATCTGGCAGATCCAGGCGAGGGCGGCGACGGTGATGAGTGCGGTGACCATATTGACTCCTTTAATTGCCGGGTGGCGGCTGCGCCTTACCCGGCCTACGGTTTGAAGGTTTTTGTAGGCCCGGTAAGCGTTAGCGCCACCGGGCAAAACCGCTCGATCAGAACATCACCTGCCCGCCGGTGACGTTAATCGACTGCCCGGTGCAGTACGACGCTTTCGGGCTGGCGTAAAACAGCAGCATGTTCAGCACGTCCTGATAATCGCACCCGCGCTTCAGCGGCACTTTGTCGATGTAGTACTGCTCCACGTCCTCAGCCTTGATGCCGAGCTTGGTGGCGTACTGCGGCAGCAGGGACTGGAACATTGGCGATTTCAGCAGGTTGCCCAGCATCAGCGAGTGAACGGTAATGCCGTATTCAGCCAGATCCAGCGCCAGAGACTGCGTCAGCCCCACGCCGCCAAACTTGGCCGCGCTGTAGCCGGAGTTGTGCTTGCTGCCCACTTTCCCGGATTTCGAGTTGATCTGAATAATGCGCCCCTGGATACCGTCGCGGATCATCAGGCGGGAAAACTCGCGGGCGCAGAGGAAATAACCCACCAGATTGACCTGCAGCGAGCGGTCAAAATCCCCCAGTTCGAAATCGCTGATAAACGCCGCTTTCGCAATTCCCGCGCTGTAGACCAGCAGGTCGGTACGTCCAAAAATCTCGTCCACGCCGCGGGCGAGCGCCATTACGCTTTGCTCGCTGGTGGCGTCGGCACCAAACCCGTACGCCATCCCTTCACCAAATTCGGTGTTGATGGTGTCCGCCACGCGGGCGGCTTTTTCACTCTGAATATCCACGACCGCCACGCGGTAGCCTTCTGCGGCAAGCCCACGGCAAAGGAACTCACCTAAGGTTTGTCCTCCACCAATGACAACGGCAACCTGACTCATGTGTTTCTCCTTAATTACGCAACAAATTTTAACGTGCAGCCTGGGGTGACAGCCTGCGGAACCGGGCCCGCTACGTGAACCGTACCGGGATACTCCGCCTGCGGCTGTCCGTCAAAACGCAGGGTGATATGGCCCAGTTCGCGCAGGTTTTGCTCGGCGACATCGCCGACGGCGGTTACCGCATAGCGCGTCTCGCCCAGCTCCAGCTGGCTTCCTGCTTTCAGCTCGCCGTTAAGCTCGCCGTGGCAGTGAATAAAGCAAAACTCTTCGATATCCGCCGGGGCACCTTCGCGGAAAGTAATCAGCATCTGGTCGCTGAGCGCATCCGCTGCGCTCTGGCCGATGCGGGTAATGGTGGTCTGATAAATCACGGTCATCGCAGGAACCTCTTATTGATAGATAAAGCCGGAGACAAACCAGGCAATCAGCACCGTCGGCGCGCCCGTCAGGAAGCGGCTGACCAGTACGGACGGCACGCCTACGCGCACGGTGTCCTGGCGCGCTTCGGCCAGTGACAGTCCGACGGGGATGAAGTCGCACGCGGCCTGGGCGTTAATGGCAAACAGGGCGGGCAGGGCGAGGTGTGGCGGAATATTGCCGAGGCCAATCTGTACGCCAATCAGTACGCCGATGACCTGAGCGATCACCGCGCCCGGGCCGAGGAACGGCGACAGCAGCGGGAAGGAGCAGATCAGTGCCAGCGTCACCAGCCCGAGCGGGTGGCTGGCGAGCGGGGCGAGGCCGTGGGCAATCCAGTCGCCCAGGCCGGACGCCATGATGATGCCGATCAGCGCCGAGACGAACGCCATAAACGGCAGAATGGTTTTCAGTACCGTGTCGATGGTGTCGCGCCCGGACTGGAACAGCACCGCCACGGCGGAGCCCATCCCCATCCCGACCTTCGCCAGCAGGCCGTCGCTCTGCTCGGTGATTTTCTTGCTGGTGTCGTAATCTCGCGGGGCCACTTTTTGCGGCGCGGGACTGCCATTCACCAGAGTGATGTTGTCCTCCTTCACGCCCGACACATAGATGTCTTCAAGGATATACTGTGCCAGCGGGCCGGATTTGCCGGTGGAGTGGATATTCACCGTCGGAATACGCCGCTTCGGATAGATGCCGCAGCGCAGCGTGCCGCCGCAGTCGATCACCGCCACGCCGATTTCCGCTTCCGGCGGCTCACCCTCTTTAAAGCCATCGACGGCTTCCCAGCCGGTCAGCTCACGCAGCTTATCGACGATCGCCGGGCGCGTGCCTGCGGTGATGTAAACGATCTTTTTGCCTTCGGTGGCGTCGAACTCCAGCGGGCCGCCCCAGCCACCCGTGCCTTTCTCAATGCGGATCCGGTTCATGCTGTGGCTCCTGAAAGATGGACTTTTTGTTCAAGCTGGATACCCATTTTTTTCTCGAAAATGGCGGTGGTGAGGTCTGTGACCCAGCCGCGGAAGAAGTTGGTCACCAGGCCAACCAGCAGGTAACTGACCGCCAGCGGGCCGAGCGGCAGACCAAGGGTGGTAAGGCCGCTGGCGATACCGAGGTAAACAAACAGCTCTCCGGGGTTGATGTGCGGGAACAGGCCGTTCATCGAATGGCAGCTGTAAGAGGCGGCGGCGTAATAACTCGGCTTGTACTTTTCTGGCATAAAGCGGCCGAGGCTTAAGGTCATCGGGTTGCAGAACACGAAGGTGCCGATGAACGGCAAAATCAGGTAGCGGGACAGCGGGTTCCCGGCGCAGCGCTGAGCGAAGCGTTCAATGCGATGCTGGCCGATAAAGTTAATCAGCGCGTTCATGATCACCAGCAGGCTGATCAGCAGGGGCAGGATCCCGGTCACCATGCCGGTGAACACTTCTCCGCCTTTCTGAAACAGCCCGATGAACCACTCGGCGCCGTGGGTGATGGTTTCTATCATTGTTCTCTCCTGTGGGGCTTTTTTGTTTTGTATTACTGGGGCTAATAATAATCACTTTGAAAGGTTTTAAAGTGTTATTTAGATCTCACAATGAAAGAAAAATGGATTATTTTGAAAGTTAATTGATGTGATGAATGATTTCCGGTGGAAAAAAGCACGGATTTGCGTTGGAGAGGTGCGTACCGCTTCCTTGAGGTGTTACGGATGCTTTACCATACTGGGTTCTTATCGAACCCGTTAAATGGATGTCTCATGTTCAAGCGTCGTTATGCAGCGCTGTTGCCAGCGCTTATTCTGCTGTCTGCCTGCAGTAGCAAACCTAAGACCGAAGCTGTTCAGCAAACGGCTGGCGCCCCTTCCGGAGGGTTCCTGCTGGAGCCGCAGCACAATATGATGCAGATGGGGGGCGACTTCGCGAATAACCCGGCGGCCGAGCAGTTCATTGATAAAATGGTGAGCAAACACGGCTTTGACCGCCAGCAGCTGCACGAAATTTTGTCCCAGGCAAAGCGTCTGGACTACGTGCTGCGCCTGATGGACAGACAGGCACCGACGGCACAGGTCCCTACCGGGCCAAACGGCGCATGGTTGCGCTACCGCAAACAGTTTATTACCCCGGACAACGTGCAAAACGGCGTGGTGTTCTGGAATCAGTATGAAGATGCCCTTAATCGCGCGTGGCAGGTATACGGCGTGCCGCCGGAGATCATCGTCGGGATTATCGGCGTGGAAACCCGCTGGGGCCGCGTAATGGGCAAAACCCGCATCCTCGATGCGCTGGCGACGCTCTCCTTTAACTACCCGCGCCGCGCGGAGTATTTCTCTTCCGAGCTGGAAACCTTCCTGCTGATGGCGCGCAACGAGCAGGACGACCCGCTCGATCTGAAAGGTTCGTTTGCCGGTGCGATGGGCTACGGCCAGTTTATGCCATCCTCCTATAAACAATATGCCGTCGACTTCAATGGCGATGGTCATATCAACCTGTGGGATCCGGTGGATGCCATCGGCAGCGTGGCAAACTACTTCAAAGCGCACGGCTGGACGCCAGGTGGTCAGGTAGCCGTGCAGGCGAACGGCGAGGCATTTGGTCTGGAAAACGGCTTTAAAACCAAATACAGCGTCGCGCAGCTGACGGCGGCAGGCTTAACGCCAACGCAGCCGCTGGGCAATGTTGACCAGGTAAGCCTGCTGCGTCTGGACGTGGGAACCGGTTATCAGTACTGGTACGGCATGCCGAACTTCTACACCATCACCCGTTATAACCACAGCACTCATTATGCCATGGCCGTATGGCAGCTGGGGCTGGCGGTCTCGCAGGCCCGCGTGCCGGCGGCGTCACCGTTTAGTCAGTAAGTCGCTCTGACGGGCAGGCCTGATGCCCTCACCCTGACCCTCTCCCACGGGAGAGGGTCGTTTTACAGAAACATTTCGCCACACTCCCTTTTCAAACCCGCCATTTACATCTCAATCACCTTTCATTATTGTTATGTTATAACATTTAACATGGTGTCGAGATGTCAACGTCCCTTTTCTCTCTGTCTGCTCCGGTTCGGCTTTTACTGGCGCTGGTGCTTATTGTTTTTATCGGGCTGGCCGTGCGCTGGGCGGTGGCGCTGCCATGATCCTGATGAACGAACTGGTCGCGGGCTATGACCGCCAGCCTGTAACGCGGCCCCTCTCAGGCACGATTGAGCGCGGCAGTATGACGGCTATCGTCGGCGCCAATGGCTGCGGAAAATCCACGCTGCTGAAAACGCTCGCCGGGTTTATTCCTCCCGTGGGCGGCAGCTTTCGCTGGCAGGGTAAGCGCCCGGTGATTGGCTGGCTGGCACAGCGCCACGCACTCGAGGCGCAATTTCCGCTCACCGTTCAGGACGTGGTGAGTATGGGCTGCTGGCCGGGCATATCGCTCTTATCCGGGTTTCGTCGGGAAACGCGGTTACGCATTGCCAGCGCGCTGGAGCGGGTCGGGCTGGCGTCGATGGCGCTTTCCACCATTGATGAACTCTCCGGTGGGCAGTTTCAGCGCATGTTATTTGCCCGCGTTTTAGTGCAGCAGGCACCGCTTGTGATGCTCGATGAGCCTTTCACCGGCGTCGACGAAGCGACCTGCAACGTGCTGATGGATCTAATGCTGGAGATGTATATGCAGGGCCAGACTCTGCTTGCGGTATTGCATGACAGCGAGCGTGTGGCACGCCACTTCCCGCAAACATTAATGCTGGATGCTGACATTCCCCACTGGAAAACCGAGCGGGTGAGGGTGGCATGATTTGGCATCTCTTTTTCCAGCCGTTTATTGAGTACGGCTTTATGCGTCGTGCGCTGGTGGTCTGCCTGGCCCTTTCTGTCAGTACAACCGCACTCGGCGTATTCCTCCAGCTGCGCCGGATGAGCCTGATGGGCGATGCCCTTTCTCACGCCATTTTACCCGGTGTCGCCGTAGGGTATTTGCTCAGCGGTATGTCGCTGCTGGCGATGAGTATCGGTGGTTTTATTGCCGGCATTACCGTGGCGCTGGTGGCCGGCCTGGTCAGCCGACGCACGCCGCTTAAAGAGGATGCCAGCTTTGCCGGATTTTACCTTGGCTCACTGGCACTGGGCGTCACGCTGGTGTCGCTGCGCGGGTCGAATGTCGATCTGCTGCATCTGCTGTTTGGTTCCATTCTTGCGGTGGACAACGATGCGGCGCTGTTTGTCACGGGCGTTTGCATGTTCACCCTGATAACGCTGGCGATTTTCTATCGTGGGCTGGTGACCGAAGCCTTTGATACCGCCTGGTTGCAGGTCAATGCCCGCGGGTTGCCCGGCCTGCTCCACGGACTGTTTCTGGCGCTGCTGGTGCTTAACCTGGTGGCCGGTTTTCAGGTGCTCGGCACGCTGATGGCCGTCGGGCTGATGATGCTCCCGGCGGTGGCGGCACGCTGCTGGGTGCGCACATTGCCAGGTTTGCTTTTGATGGCCGGCATCAGCGGAATTTTCTGCGCGTGGCAGGGCTTAAGTTTGTCCTGGGCAATCAGTCTGCCCGCCGGACCGTCCATTGTGCTGACCGCCAGCGCGTTGTTCTTTATTTCTGTTTTATTTGGCACGCGAAGCAGGCTGGCTGGCAGTCTGCGCGCGCTTTTTTAAGGCAAGGGGAAACGATGAAACATACAGGATTAGTGATGGCGCTTGCGCTGGGTATGCTGTCGAACGGCGTGATGGCGAAAACGCTGAATGTGGTGACCAGCTTTTCGATACTGGGAGATATTACGCAGGAAGTGGGCGGCGACCATGTGAACGTGACGACGCTGGTCGGGCCGGACGGCGATCCGCATACCTTCGAACCGTCACCTAAAGACAGCGCGGCGCTGAGCAAGGCTGACGTGGTGGTGGTCAACGGCCTGGGGCTGGAAGGGTGGCTCGACCGTCTTGTGAAAGCCTCCGGTTTCAAAGGGCAGCTGGTTGTGGCCTCAACCGGGGTAAAAACGCACACGCTCGAGGAAGATGGAAAGACCGTGACCGACCCGCATGCCTGGAATAGCGCGGCGAACGGTGCGCTGTATGCACAAAATATTCTGAACGGGCTGGTGAAAGCAGATCCAGAGGATAAAGCGGCACTGGAGGCTTCAGGCCAGCCGTATATCGCGCAACTGACGCAACTGGACGGCTGGGCCAAAACCCGCTTTAGCCAGATCCCACAGGAAAAACGTAACGTGCTGACCAGCCATGACGCATTCGGCTATTTTAGCCGCGCGTATGGCGTCACCTTCATGGCACCGCAAGGGCTCTCTTCAGAGAGCGAGGCCAGCGCAGCGCAGGTCGCTGAGATTATCAATCAGATCAAAGCCGATGGCGTGAAAACCTGGTTTATGGAAAACCAGCTCGATCCGCGTCTGGTGAAGCAAATTGCGACGGCGACAGGCGCGCAGCCGGGAGGCGAACTTTACCCGGAAGCCCTGTCGGCAAAAGGTGGGGTTGCTGATACCTACGTTAAGGCATTTCGCCACAACGTGAACACCCTCGCTGACAGTATGAAATAACCTCCCCCATAGCCGGTGCGCCCGCATCGGCTTTTTTGTGCCCAGAAAACCCCCAGCTAGGCTGGGGGTTCCGGAAAGCTTTCAGCTTTA